>Ga0209589_1011102_pt1 | contig 12846 bp, 5 predicted proteins | sample CowpeawhiteBW_FD_187525 | JGI IMG/M metagenome (GOLD analysis project Ga0209589, IMG submission 187525) | Root nodule microbial communities of legume samples collected from California USA - Cow pea white BW (SPAdes) (version 2) | ecosystem: Host-associated > Plants > Roots > Nodule | place: USA...
ATATATATATATATATTAAGATTGTGTCACTATTTTAATCATTAATATAGTTCTATATTTTATTTCATAGAGACGAAAAATTTATATATAAAAGTCAAGTTTGCGACTTTCAAGTTGACTATGGAGTATTTTCTGAGTATAAAGTGGGTGTTGTTTATTGACAACTGTTTATTATTAATTTGTATGTGTTAATCAGCATCTTCTATATAAGTAAACATTAAATTTCTCCATTTTTTATTCAAGCATACGATTGAGTTTAAGTACTTCATAGTAAATATAATATGACAATATTGCATAATAAAATATTTTTAATATATTACAGACATGAATATTTGCACATCATACACTTACTGTTTAGAATTTATTGCAAGTATAATTTCTAAAATAATGATGATGAAGTTTATTTGTTGTGTGTTATTGGGGAAAAGATATTTTGATCATACTATAAAAATTATCATTTCTAAAAAATAAACATGTCTTTTTATAATGAATTATTCATAAGTTCTTGATAAAGAAATAAGGGTTAAATATATTTTTAGTTCCTCAAGTTTTAGTGAAATTTGAAATTAGTCTTTTTTCAAAATTTTATATCAATTTAATCTTTCATATTTAAAAATGTGCGAATTTAGTCCTTTTAACCAAATTTTGTTAAGTTTATCTGATGTTTCAAATGCATCTCATGATAGTATTTGAATTGTTTATACCGTTTGACACATTTTCACTCCAATGTTAACTCAAATATTATCATAAAATATGTTTAAAATGTCAAATAAACTTAACAAAAATTGGTAAGAATGACTAAATTCATGTATTTCTATAAATGAAGGACTAAATTGCTATAAAATTTTAAAAAGAGACTAATTCCAAAATTCACTAAAACTTGAGAGACAAAAAAATATTTAACCCAAAAAATAATTATTACGTCGTTCATTATCATCTTTATTCATTCTATTTATCACTTTTTAACTTGCAAAATCAATTTGAATCAGCATTCTCAAACAATTAAGAGATAAACTACAAATAATAAAGGAAGAAAGTTTAACTAAGATAATTAATTAGCCATTGAGGAATAATAAATAAACTTCCAAGTTCTCTGCTTTGTCATGATGCTACCATCTAGAATGTTCAGAGTCAAATAAATGCACTGTTTTCCAGTGGTCTATGGAAACTTTACATGTTTAAAATTCAATTTTAACTATTTTAATATATATATATATATATATATATATATATATATATATATATATATATATATATATATACTTTAAGAGTACTGCATTTGATGTGCTTATTTTATTTCGAGTAATGAGATGCAACAGTAAAATTAACCTAACTTTTGAAAATATTAAATGCTTTTTAGTACACGGTTTCATAGTACCAACCATCACTATCATGAAAAAATTGTAATTAAGGATTACCTCACCTAGGAAATTTTTATTTCCGATTAAGGATACTGTTTCGGGAAAAATACATGAACAGGAATAATGAAGAATATCTTGTTTAATAAATTCCTCATGTATTTGAATTAATGTTATTAATTTGTATTGAAAAAACGTGAGTGGTTTTTATTAGTGTAGTATTATTTTTATTGATCTGCGTTTAGATACTTTACTAGAAAAGAATGTCTTCAAAATTGATTATTTTTGGAGTTTCTAAATCAATTTTATGACCGATTTAAATAACAAGTTATGAGAAAGAACTATTTCCTTTTACATTGTGTTATAACCAAGATGGTTAAAATTAAGATTATACTTAGGTGGTAATTTATATAATCATAAATCGTGATATAGTTAGAGTTTACTTTTTTACAAACATAATATACTCATGTATATAACCAAGAATGAAAATAAAATTATTTCCTTGCCAAACTTAATCACTTTCTAAATACAAATGAAAATATACATATAAATAATTACTAATTTAGTATATGTTAAATTGTATTTTTACAAATTTTATGTTCTTACTATCTCAAGAAAAAAAGTTATTATACTCATTTTTAATTGGATAATGTTGTGGTGTTATAACTTTGTATTAATTTTAATTGAAAAATGAATTTTAATAATAATTGTATTAACTTTTAATTAGATAAAATACGGTGACAACACACATAAAAATAAATCTTTTTAATTACATTAACTTTTAGATAGGTTTAAGTTTAATTTGAGCTAAAATAATTCTCTCAAAAAGATAGAGAGATCGTGCAATATAAAATTTAAATAAAACAAATATTTATATGATTTTGTACGACGATCTTATCATTATACTGTGTTACGATTATGCATGAGACTTAACTCGTAAATATTATGTAAAATCGTAAAATCTTATAATTTTATGATTTAAATATCGATTTTGACTATTTAACTTCTAACAATTTATTTACAAAATGTTTGTTATTTGATTTAGATGAAATATTTCTAAAATGGAATATGAAGTTTTCAAGAGTTGAATTGCTATCTTGTAATAAGAGCATATGAGAAATCTAGTCATAGAAGATTCTTTAAATATTTCTAAAAATAATTAATTATTATATGATATCAATATATCTAATTTGTTTGGCAAAGATTTTGTACACCTAATAGTCATATGTCGTTTAGTGTCGAGGTCAATGTAATTTAAATATTTTTTCCTCTTCCAAAAAATCATAAAAGAGTTATAAATTCCAGAATAGACAATAATTCGATTCATTTTATAACTTGACCGAAAAGATTTATTACATTACACTAGATAATACCACATTACTTATGAATCATGACAAAAATAATTTAAATACATTTTTATTCTTCAACTTCCAATATGTTTTTTTGGACAAAATTAATTTTAGAAAAAAATCTATAAAAAACATACAAGTCAACTATTATACCAAAGACAAGTCTCTAAGCACAAATATATGAATACTATGAGTAAATAAATGTTGCTACAAGGGTTTAGGATACCGTATAATCACTTATGAAAAAGGAAAATACAATCAACAAAGAAAGAAAAAACAAACATCAATAAAATTCCTAAGGAATGTCATAATTTGTTTATACTATACATTACTTCTAATTTGTTCTTATTAATACTTTTGAAATGATGTGTTTGTATTAATGGCTTACCTTCCATTGCTTTGTCAATGTGTTTACTTTCGGTTCCTCTTAGAAATTGCAAGACATATTCTTAGAGAGTTTCATATTTGATTGTTCTTGGAGAACAAAAAAGAACTTCAACTAAAACGAAAAATAATAAACAAAATAGAGTTTCGGGCTTTCAAGCCCATCTAGTTTTCTTAGTTCCAAGCAAGCAAAACGGGTTTTGTTTTTCAGCACTCATGATTTTGCACCCCATCCTCTTTTGGAATTCCATTTTTATCCTTGTTTGTTTTATTTGAAGTTGCTTCCATTTGCAATACGCTTTCCACAATATATGAGATACATTGTGCAAGACCTTTTTGAAAAAAATTATGGAAAAAACTTTTGGAAATATATAATAAACTTTCAGAAACAAACTTTTCAAAATGCATAAAATATATTTCAAAAGTAATTTGTCAAAACTAATCTGTAAAACAAGTTTTTCAGAATATGAAGAACTATCTCTTCTCTTCTTTCACTCAAAGGGTGCAGTTGAAAATAAAAGTGTAGTAAGAAAAATAATAACAACAACAGTGATGATTTAGTCTATTTCATAGGTCTTTTATATAGTAAATTTTGTTGCCATAATTTTTTTTTAATTATTATATGTTTTTTCGTAATTCGATTTTATTTATGACTTGATTATTATATTTTTTTTTGTAATTATATAATAGATTATTTTTTAAAAGTAATAAAGAAAATTGTAAAAATTGAAATAACACATTCTTTAGTTAAAGAAGTATTTTTTAATATTTAATAAATTACAAGCCAAAATTTTCATATTAATAATTTGAAATGTAATCATGAAAATATTTTTATAATATAAAATTTTCAACACATAAAAAGATAAAATTAGAATAATTTTGTTTAAAATAAAGTTTATATCAAATATAATTATTTAACTAACAACAAATATCTAAGAAAAATAATTATAATTTGAAGGATGAATCTTTTAATATGTACAATTTGTTTTATAGTTATAATTATAAATATACTCAATTTTATTTTTTTTCTCGTATTAATAACAATGAATAAATATATAATTTTTAAATTTATTGTTTTGATTTTCAAAATTATTCATTAGGTCCACCACTAATCCAAATACGACTTACCAATATGGTTAAAAAATTTAAAATTTACCTATTTCGATAATAATATAGTTAAAATATCCCATTTTATCATTGTTTTATCCACTTAACAATAATTTATCAAATGTATTTATTTTCCTATTCAATATTGTATTTTTGTTATGTATAAAATGAATAATGTTAATTAATACTGACTTTAATGTATGTAATATTAAGTATTATATAAAATATTATGAAAAAGAAACAGAGATTAATAAAAATAATGAATGTATTATTTTATCTATGTCTAGATATTTAATATTTTTCTAATGTTAAATGACACTATAATTACTTTCTTTTATATATATATTATAATTTATAAATGTAATAACAAATACTATATTAATTTTTTAATAAACCCGAACCAAAATTATATTATTCTATAATTTAATCTGATTAGTGAAATAACATACTAAGAAGGAAGATTAGTAGAGTTCTCATCTCAATTTTTTATATAAAAATTATTTATATTTATTTTTATAAATACTTTTTAATTATCTTAATAATTTAATAATAATTTTTATTTTAATGAAAATGGGTTATTTTTTATATACATATTTTTACTATTTTATTTTAGCCAATATAATTTTTTAAATTAAAATAACTACTTATACAAAATGATATGTAAAATAATTAAAACAAATACTTATAATAAAACTATTAAAAACATTTATATTTATTTTATAATTATTTTTATAATTTACTAATATTCATAACAATAATTCTTTTATTTTTTATTATATGCGTAAAAACTTTATTAAATTATAAAATGATTTTTAATTATTAAAATGAAAATTCAATAAACTACAAGATATTTTTTATAAAAAGATAATTATAAAATAAATAATTTTATTATAGATAACTTTTTTATTTATGAATAACTATTTCAATTTAAAAAGTAACTATTAAAAAAATTATACATAAAAAATAATTTTGTTATTAATTGTATAGATAATAATCGAATAAAACCTGTATACACGAGTTTACAGAAATAAATAAAAATACTGAATATTTTTGTTTATACACATGCAGACACCAGATTTTCTTTGTTTTCGTTTTGGAAGATAAACAATTGTTTATACATTGATTTTGAATAAAGTATTTTATACTACAATATATTTTTATCCTTTAAAATAAATAAATAAATTCTAATTTATGTTTGATCAGTTTGATATAGGAATATTTTGTATTGATTTTGAAAGAACATACTTTAAGATAACATATTTATTTATGCTGAAAATTAGGAATTATTTTAAATTCTGTTACTCTGTTTGTTACTTGATTTTGTATTGAGATATTTAAATTCTATTACTCTCTTCTAGTCCGTACTTTGTTTACTCTGACATGGACTTCAGAGAAGATTTTACCCTCGTGTCGGAGCAGCGCCGGGAGTTCGCCACCGCCGAGGTCATGGAATCCGACCTGGAATTTGCCTTTCGTCTCCAATTGCGGGAGGCTCTCGAGGTCTCCCTCGCCGTGAATCCGTCGTCTTCCTCCGCCGTTCTTGAACAGCCTATTGTTGAAGTTGAAGACGCAGTGAACCTGACCTCACTGCAGAACGAAGAGTTGGCGCGTGTGGAGTGCGAGTTGAAGGACAGGGAACAGAGCGAGAGGGAAATGCAAAAGATGAGGGACGATCTCAGTCGAAGGTTTCACGACCAGAAGGTGGCGAGGGATTTATTGTTGATTTCTGAGGCGGATTGGCAGGAGTGGGGCGATCACTTTGAGAAACCGTTCGGTGAGGGTTCATCGTCGTCGCGTAAGACGGGGACGGAGGAAGGGATGGTTAGGGTTTACTTGAAGGGTTTGGTGAGCGAGGAAACCGTGAGCGGGAAGAAGGTTCTGTTATCTGGGATAGGGGTTGCGATCTGTGACGGAAGGAATAATTTGCTATTTGAGGTTTCTAAGTCGGTGATTGGGAATGGCACTAGCAAGGTTGCTGTGGAGATGAAGGCCTTGATTGAAGCCTTCAATATGGCCCTTTCTTTGGACTTAAAGCGCATAACCTACTACACCGATTATCTTCCGCTTCTTCAATTTGTGAGTCCTTATGAACATCATTGTGGTTAAAGATACACGTCTTTTTAAACCTTGGTCGTTTACTTGCGAGTTACGTTAATGGGGCAATGTAGGTTTTATCATTTATGAATGTGACGTGGGTTGTCTTTTTTATTTTTTTCATTGGGAGGAGACACTTTTTTGTGATATTTACCTGAACTAGAGATCAAAAGGGTCTTGCAGACTAAATATTTTAATTGCTAATTGTAGGCACTAATACAAACACGTGCAATTCTTTCATTGTTGAATTGATTTGGAGAATTTGTTCTGATAATAGACCTCATTGTTGATCCATTAAAGATTGGGTGTTTGGATTATGATGTGGCTGAAATTTCATTTTGTTTGGTGGTGATTTTAGGAAGGTGGGAACCAATGAGTGAGATGATATGATGTTATGTTTTTTTTTTTAGGGTTTTGATATCTTTTTTTTTTTTGTGGTAGGTGAGAGGAAAATGGTCTGCAAGGCAGCGGAAGATTGCCATGTTGGTTGATCAAATTCGTGTGCTTCAATTGAAGTTTACATACTGTGATTCAAGGCTTTTGGCCAGAAATGATGTCAAGTTTGCATTTAAGCTTGCGAGAGATGCCATTGTGTCTCAGTCTATGAGAGCCACGGAACCTGGGAGTACGAGGAGTTTGAATGAAACCTGTGCTATATGTTTGGAGGATACTGATGCCAGTCAGATTTTTTCAGTTGATGGATGTCAACACCGCTATTGCTTTTCTTGCATGAAACAACATGTTGAGGTGAAGTTGCTTCATGGAATTGCGCCTAAGTGCCCTCATGAGGGATGCAAGTCTGATCTTCTGGTTGACAGCTGCCAGAAGTTCTTGACTCAAAAGTTAATTGATACCATGCGTCAACGGAATTTGGAAGCTTCAATTCCTGTTGCTGAAAAAGTTTACTGCCCTTATCCACGATGTTCTGCATTAATGACAAAAACTCAGGTCTTTGAGTACTCGAAAAATCTTATCGGTGGATCTGAACTATCGGGAGCCAAAAAATGCTTAAACTGTCATGGCCTTTTCTGTTTTAACTGCAAGGTCCCTTGGCATAGTGGTATGACATGTTTTATTTACAAAACGTTGAATCCCAACCCTCCTGCTGAAGATTTGAAGCTGAAGTCTCTGGCATCAACGAGCCTGTGGCGGCAGTGCGTGAAGTGTAACCATATGATTGAACTTGCTGAAGGTTGCTATCACATGACTTGCAGGTATAGTAATAATACTTGCTTAGTTTTATCTTCTTTCGAATACTTTTATTTTTCCTTTTTCCTAACAATGGAAAGTGAGCGTATACAATTCCCTGTACACATAACTGTTAACAATTAACCTACATTTAGTTTTTTACTTATTTATAGAGGCGCATTTGTAGTAGTAACAGAGTTTTACTAATACACTATACTGTTAGTTAAAAGTTATTGAAAATTGCAAATTCATGAGAGACTAATGGAATAAAAATGAGACTCAAAAAAACTTGTGTTTAACTAAAAATTTAACTGATAGCAGAGAGTAAGTTTCAATTTGTCTATGCTATACAAGAAGCAAGCGTAATTGGATGGGTGATGTGGAGTACATGTAATCTTTAATAACCTGACTGAAGTTCAAAACACACACGCACATAGATAGATATAGGAGGGATGGAAACAGCTGGATCAACAAAATTAACTTTTATATAGAGTTATTGACAGTTGTAATATTTGGTTTGGTAAAAGTTACATCAGTGTAATAATTTGATCATTCTGCTTTACGTGTGTATGATAGAATGCTGAAATCTTAGTGTTTTTTGTAGAACTAATATTAAATATGGACAACAACAGCCTTTCACACTAGGCAATGTTGAGTACATGGCTTACACAATGTTTTAATGAGCTCGGTTAAAATCTTAATTTTCAGGGTTATGGTTTTATTGTGAGACCCATTTATTAATTCTCTCCAATGTCCTTATTGGTTTTCCTCTAACCACTTCATGTAGTTAAAATTCATTCAATCTATCATCCCTACTGGTGTTTCCATAGGCATTCTTTGTTTGTGATGAATTGGACCTAGTCACATTAACCATTGTTCTCTTATCTATTCCATGATCGGTACCCACATCAATATTTTCGTAAAATAAGTTTTTGTTCTGTCCTTTTCTGTGTTACTACTCATTCATCTGATCATACTAGCTTCTGCTACTATCAGTTTTCTTTTTTGCAGTTGTGCCGTTAAGGGCCAACATTCAGTATCATAAAGTATAATTGGTTGTAGAAGTACGATAAAATTTTCCTTTGAACATATGATTAGAAAAATAGTTCTCATTGTCATTGCAGTAGAGATGACTCAAACTAAGAACTTTAGTTTGTAACATGCATATTACGTAAGTAGTTTCTTATTTGGATGAATGAAGAAGAACCAAGTCATTAGTGTTGAATTGCAATATCATCAACGGGAGCAATAATATGTTGGCCCATTGCTACTTTCACTTCTAATGCATGTTTTTATTTTATATAATTCCCCGTATTTCTTGTGATTGCAGATGTGGTTTTGAATTTTGCTATAACTGTGGTGCTCAGTGGAAGAACAAAAGAGCAACGTGTTCTTGCCCACTCTGGGCGGAGGACAATATTTGGTTGGAGGAGAGAGATCTGGACGTGGATGATGACGACGATGATGATCCCTTTGGATGGCTTTGATTATTATGATGGTTACTAAGCAGCTGACTGATTGATCAGGTTGATGGTCTCCTTCTAAATCTAGTAAATATTCGTATATCCTAAATATATTACTTAGCAAAGTTTTGTCTGTCTTTTTATTTTTTTCTCTCCTTATTTATCTCTCCATTTAATTTTACACTCAGTCAAGCTCCATTTTTTTGTCAATACACTGTAGCCAAGTGCGTCCTTCCCTCAGTGCATTTAAAAATGAAATAAAATCTTTTATTTCCCTCAATTTACTCTTTTCAGTTTCCTTTGGCTTTGCTTAAAAAAACACTTTTTTGAATGAGTACAATGTCTTCAGACAAATCAACCAAAAGGACAACGAAGTATATGATGATGTTATTTTAATGTTAACTTGGTCGCCTATGAATACGTTGAAAAACAATTATTTTCACTCCTAGTATCATCATGCTTCAACGAAATTGCGATGAAGTTACTGATAGGGAAAATGGGCACACACGAACACGATTGATGTGACTTTCTTTGACGGTTTTAGATAAGTTAGTGACGATGTTATGGTTGAGATGTAATGTGTAATCTTCTCTTTAATTAGCTTCCTGTATTGTTTGCCTTATCATTGAAAAATCGTCATTTTTTTATTCAGAAATTTAGAGTTACAGTTATCTGGGCACGGGTTGGTGATAAGTGTCTGATGGTTAGTGTCTGTAAAAGCTGAATAGAGTTTTAAGTTTGTAACATCTTATAGTGATGATGGTCTAGAATTATATTTATAGATTTAGAAATAGTTATTATCCACTTTATTGTTTAGGGGTAGTGGGTGTTGTTGAAGAAGATGAAATAAAATTAGGGTTTTTTATTTTAGGTAGGCCTCGAGTCTAATTCTGAAAACCAAATATATCAAAACTTTTTGTTCTCAAAATAACAAATTTCGGTCTTAGAGCAAGTATAAGAAGTTTGGTGTTTTTAATTCTGGAAATGGAAATTGAATAAAGCTCACCTGGGATAAAATATCTTAATTGTGTTGCATCTTGCTTTACAAGACCTATTATTCCATTACCATAATAAGATAGATAATAATAGTTGTTTTTAGGTATATAAATATATTTATACACTATCACTATAGGAGACTCATTAAATGTTACCTTTATTCAACTTTTTGCAATAACAGTTACCAATTTTGTTTAAGATACGCAGTTACCAATGGAATTATGGAAGAATTGATGAGTGAAAAGAGGGAATTTTGTCATCCAGTAACGGTTACACCTGAACTTGTATCGTGTCATTATTTCAACAATAATTAATTAACTTTATAAAAAATCATTAAAATATAAATATAATATTATCAAATAATTAATATAAAAGAACATATATAATGTCAAATATTTAAAAGTAAATGATAATTGTATAATTAAATAAAAGTAAATAAGTTATATAAAATATTATAACATTACACGTAAATAAATTTTAAAACAACCAAAAAATTGTTAAATAGATAATCAAAAAGTTGCTAAATTTTGAAAATATCAGTGAAATAAAGTTGATAAAGCTAGTTAAGAGATATTTCTAAAAAGTTATAAAAAATTATATATTTTAATTTAAAAATATTTTAAATTTCTCTTATTTTCTAAATTATAATGATTTTTTTTCGTATACTAATAAAATCAAAATCGTAAAACGTTACTTAAATGAAATCTATGATAACTTAGAAAACGCTGTATTTAAGAAATTATAAAGTGTTTAACATTATAAAGTATTTAACATAATGGATATTCAATTACTTTAATATTAAACTATTAAAGTATAAATATAGAAATTTTATAAATGGGTTATACTAGTAGGATGATTTTTATGGCGAACTCTCTAAGTCCAATCAATTTTTCAAACTGAATAAGTTGATTTTCTTTTATTTTTTTTTCTTGTTTGGTTTCAATTTTTGTGTATGTGGGAAATCTTGGCCCACATGTGTCATGTGAGTTTTTTTTGTGAATTTCTGCTTATCAGTAGTTCTGATTGATGTTCCCATATGTGATTATAGATTGAGTTGTGAGCTCTGTTATCTTTGAAGGAGGGTTTGATACATACTTTTTCGGGTTGTTTGAGTTATCTCGTATGTAAAGAAAGTTAATTGCATTATTTTAAGTTACAAAGATGTTAGAATTGTAAATTTTATAATTGTAATGTAATTGGTTGTTGTATATGAGTTGTGAAATAATGTGTGATATGTGAAAATTATGGAATTTAGGTTTTTAATATGCTCATTTGAGAATGTTTGATGATTTGGTATTGCATCTAAGATCAATTAACATTGATAATTGTGATGAATTCGAGTTTTGGTATGTGTATGGCATCTGTGAAGGTTCTTAGGATGTTTAGACTGATTTGGAGATGCACAATTATGCAAAATCCTGTTATGTAGAGTTATGCAAACTCGTTGGATGAATTTAACTGACTTAGGAGTCACTGGACGAGCATTTACTCGTTGGGCGAGTTGTTGAAGGATTTTTTTCCTGGAGTCCCAATGATAAACTTGCTGGATGAGTCATCTGGTCTCTGGTCGAAAGGGCATTTTGCACTTCTCGTCCAACAAGAAGATGTGCTTGCGAGTAGATTAGAACCTGATAAATTGTTGACTGATTTATTTTATAAACTTGGTAACTTATGAATGATTGATTGAGAGATATTTGATGAATTAGAATTTGTTTATACTAATTTAAGGAGGATTAGTAATGGAATTTTGTAGTGTATGCATTGATCTAGGGGTCCAGTTGAAAGTTATCCTAACCCTAAACTCAAATAACCATTCAAATTCTTAAGTAGAGAGAAATGAGGTATGTGGTGAGAGGAGTAGGAGGTCCTAGTCTAGGGGTTTTATCTTGACCAAAGGTGTTAATGGACTAACCTTGTATGTAATAGAGTATAACTCTTTGTTTATCGCTCTGCAGAGCATGAGATGCCACTACAAGTGCACAACTTATTAGGATCCGATATCAATACAAGTATCCGGATAATCATAGTTTGAAGTCTTTACATGAAATTGAATGATATATTATATATGATTTATGTATCTTTATTTGTAAATGATTTAATCTTTTAATTACACTAGCTTATCATTTTCTTTGTGTCTTGTTTTCTGATGTCTGTTTTTCTTTTACATTGATCACCTAATTGGTGTGAACAGCTGAAGATTCTATGGTTGGGCCAGTACAAGGAAGAGATGATGCAGAAGAGATGATGCACCTGTTATCTTGTGTTCAATGTTTACATTTTGAAAAACTCCAAACTTTTAGATGGTTATGTATAACATTTGTATTTCAATTTATTTTATTTTGAATGACTCTAATATGATATTTATATTTTAGAATTATATGCTTTGATTTTATCAATTATGAAATGTTTTGTTTAATGGGTTAGATTCATAAATGGGATGTCACAAAATCAAACTAGTAATAATTTGAATTTATACTTAAATCTTTTATATCGTGAATGTTGTGATATGACATTAAATTATTATATGATAGTACATGAAATGTATTTATACAATTGTGGTGATAAAAATATCTTTATGAGAATAAGTTAAGAAATAAAAATAATTATCTAAAAAAATGACTAAAATAATATTCTACATGATAAAAAAATAATGCAAATGTTAAAAGTGATTAAATGCATGTCTATAAACAATATGATACACAATTGAATGAAATTACATAATATATATATATATATATATATATATATATATATATATATATATATATATATATATATATAATTAAGAATATAATAAAATTTAAAATACTTTAAAGATTTAATAAAAAAATTTCGATATCAAATTAGTTGAATTGTTGATAGATAGTGAAAAATATTTGAACGAAACAAAAAAATTATACAAATGAA
>Ga0209589_1011106_pt1 | contig 12837 bp, 1 predicted proteins | sample CowpeawhiteBW_FD_187525 | JGI IMG/M metagenome (GOLD analysis project Ga0209589, IMG submission 187525) | Root nodule microbial communities of legume samples collected from California USA - Cow pea white BW (SPAdes) (version 2) | ecosystem: Host-associated > Plants > Roots > Nodule | place: USA...
AAGAACACAAAATTCAATCCTACCATTGTCCAACTTATTTCTTGTGAAATTTTTTGCAATTTTTATATATAAAAGATCAATTATTTAAATTGTAAATACTAAAAATTAGTTAAAAATTAAGGAAGTGTCACACAAAAAAAGAAAAATTTCAAATTTCGTAACACCATTATTCCTCTTTGAGTATTTGAATCAAGTTTCTCATGAAATTTTGAGCAATTTTTATGTAGAAAAATAAATTATTTAAGTTGTAAATAGTAGAAAGTAGTAAAAAAAATTGAAAAATTGTTACCTAGAGATTGAATTTTTTAAATTTTAGAAACAAATTGCAATTTAATATCCGCCAACCTGTTTGTTGTGAAATTTTGAGATATTTTTGTACATAAAATTTCAAGTATTTGAATTGTAAATAGTTAAAAGTAGTAAAAAGAATTCAAAAAGTGTTACTAGGAGATGAAATTTGTCAAATTTAAGAAGACAAATCCTATCCAAATATTGGTTAACTTGTTTCTAGTTAATGTTGTTGCAATTTTTATATATAAAATATAAATTATTTAATTTGTAAATAGTAAAAATTAGTAAAAAATTAAAGAAGTGTCACAAAAAGAAGAAAATTTTCAAATTTTATAACACCAATAGTCCCCTTTGACTATTTGTAAGAAGTTTGTCATGAAATTTTGAGCAATTTTTATGTAGAAAACATGAATTATTTAAGTTGTAAATAGTAGACAGTAGTAAAAAAATTGAAAAATTGTTACCTAAGGATTGAATTTTTTAAATTTCAGAAAAAAATCGCATTTGAGCATCCACGAACCTGTTTGTTTTGAAATTTCGAAATATTTTTGTACATAAAATTTAAATTATTTGAATTGTAAATAGTTAAAAAAAGTATTACCAGGAGATGAAATTTGTCAAATTTAAGAACACAAATCCTATCCTAGTATTGGCCAACTTGTTTCTTGTGAATTTTTTTACATATTTCATTTTTAAAATTTTGATTATTTAAATTCTAAATAGTAAAAATTAGTAAAAAATTAAAAAAAGTGTCAGAAAAAGAAGAAAATTTTCAAATCTCATAACACTAATAATCATCTTTGAGTATTTTCAACAAGTTTCATATGAAATTTTGAGTAATTTTTATGTCGAAATTATGAATTATTTAATTTGTAAATAGTAGAAAGTAGATAAAAAAATTGAAAAATTGTTACCTATAGATTGAATTTTTTAAATTTGAGAAACAAATCGTATATGAGTATCTACCATTTGTTATGAAATTTTGAGATATTTTTGTACATAAAATTTCAATTGTTTGAGTTGTAAATAGTTAAAAATATTAAAGAGAATTAAAAAAGTGTTACTAGGAGATGAAATTTGTCAAATTTAAGAACATAAATATTATCCTAGTATTGGCTAACTTATTTCTTGTTAAATTTTTTCCAATTCTTATATATAAAATATCAATTATTTAAATTGTAAATACTAAAATTTAGTAAAAAATTAAGGAAGTGGCACAAAAACAAGAAAACTTTAAAATTTTGTAACACCATTAATCCCTTTTGAGTATTTGCAACAAGTTTATCATGAAATTCTGAGCAATTTTTATGTAGAAAACATGAATTATTTACGTTGTAAATAGTAGAAAGTAGTAAAAAAAATTGAAAAATTGTTACCTAGTGATTGAATTTTTTAAATTTCATAAACAAATCGCATTTAAGTGTCCGCCAACTTGTTTGTTATGAAATTTTGAGATATTTTTGTATATAAAATTTCAATTATTTGAATTATAAATAGTTAAAAATAGTAAAAAGAATTAAAAAGTCTTACCAGGAGATGGAATTTTTCAAATCTAAGAACACAAAATCCAATCCTAGTATTGTCCAACTTTTTTCTTGTGAAATTTTTTGCAATTTTTATATATAAAATATCAATTATTTAAATTGTAAATACTAAAAATTAGTAAAAAATTAAGGAAGTGTCACAAAAAAAGAAAAATTTCAAATTTCGTAACACCATTATTCCCCTTTGAGTATTTGAATCAAGTTTTTCATGAAATTTTGAGCAATTTTTATGTAGAAAAATAAATTATTTAAGTTGTAAATAGTAGGAAGTAGTAAAAAAATTGAAAAATTGTTAGTGATGAGTTCAAAATTTTGCCCTCATTTAATATTTAAATTTGGGGATTTAATTGAATTTTCAGTGCTTAAAGATTGATTTAATTAGGATTTGTGATTATTGGATTTATTTAGTATGTTTGGTAAAGGTGGTGTAAAAATTTATTTTAGTTGCATAAAATATTATTGGATATTCTAACGTTTGTTAATGCAGCTGGAATTTATTTTTGGTCATTAATAGTGTGGATTTAAAATATTCAAAGTTACAAAATAAGTCCAAAATCAGAAAATTCTGGAAAAGAATAAATCAGGAGCTAAATGCACCCTCATATTTTATTTGCACACTCCTTCTAAAGTGGACCACCAAAAACCTGTTTTGGCCCCCCAGTTTTCACTAAGTTGCACCCCTCCTACCACTTAAACTCCACTCAACCAGATCATGCCATGTGGCAATCCCCACTTTTTAAAATTAGCCAACCAGAACAAGCCACGTGTCATAATCCTCCACTCACCAAATTGACCACTCAGATCTTGCCACGTCATCATCTCCTCCATCTCACACATGAAACCCTAACCCTAATTTTCCTCCTCTCCTTCCATCACCATGAGAGCCGCCACCCTAGCCGCAATCTCGCCGGAGTTCGGAGCAGCGTTGTCACGCACACCACCACGCCTCTGCGAAGCTTCCTCGCGCACCGTCTGCAACTGCAATAGCAGCTCCACACGCATCTGTATCTCGCCGCCAGCCACCGCGACGCATCACCAACCTGCAGCGCGCATCCACCACCTCTCCACCATCAACCACCGCTCTGGAGACCACACAACAGCCAACCTGCAACAGATCCAACGACTCTGCAATAGCACATCACCACGCTTCTCTCACCTTCACGTAATCTTCTCCGCGAGCAAGATCAACCAGATTCACCACCGCAACTCCGCCACGTTCCTGCAACCTTCAGAACCAGTCCCAGCCACCATTCGCGAGTACACAGCGAGTCAGCCCTGCACCGTGCGAGTCCTTCACGCAGCAGCCATGGCAGTACCTGCACGAACTTCGAATCCACCATTTTCGCACCTCAAACCTCCACGAATCAACGACAGCGCGCAGAAAGAGCAGCAGCGCATACAACAACAACACTTTCACTATTCGTCGGAGCAGCAGCACTCCAGCGCATCTTGCACTTCACCTCGCAAACGCACTTGCACCAGAACACCGTGAGCAGCCGTCAAGCCTTGCCGGAAAACGGCAGCAGCAGCCGTCACAGCACCTTCGCAGCCAAAGTGTGAGAGGTCCTAATTCTGGAGAGAGAGTCTGCACTGCCACGTGTCAACATCTGATAGGACAGTCAAACTGGTCAACTGGTCAAAGTCAGCAGTCAACTCTGGTCAAAACTGCAAAAATGGTTAAATAAGAGGGGTAGAATTAGAAATTGGACAGGAATTAAGTTGCTAATAATTGAGACTTTAATTTGATTAGAGGTAATTACTTTAACTAAAATTAGTCAAGACTTTACTTTGATTAATTAAGTTTTCTATTTGGTGAAGAAACAAAGGAATAGACATGATTAGGCATGGTAAAATTAATTGAGACTGTACTTTGATTTAAAGTGAGGATGCTAACAAGTGAATTGAGTCTTTACATTGATTGATTTGTAAATCAACAACAATAATTAATTTAACAATAATCTCTAGATAACCAATGAAGAATCTTATTTAGAAAAAGCAGTGGAATTGACCTATTTACTATTACTGTGTTTACAATCTTCCGTGTCATTTTCTTTGCACATCAAAATCCCCCTATTTTTATAGTTGCTAGTTTTAATTGCATTTTTAAGAATCAAATATTTGAGATCAATTCTGTATTCGTTGTGAGACGACTCAGAGTTATCTTAACCCTAACTATTCTATTCACTACTAATTGGCAATACTGAAGGTGCTAAAGTAGTGGTAATTTGATCGCCTAACGACAGCGATATAAGTTACCTAGAGATTGAATTTTTTAACTTTTAGAAACAAATTGCATTTGAGTATCCCTCAACCTGTTTGTTGTGAAATTTTGAGATATTTTTGTACATAAGAATTCAAGTATTTGAATTGTAAATAGTTAAAAATAGTAAAAAGAATTCAAAAAGTGTTACTACGAGATGAAATTTGTCAAATTTAAGAACACAAATCCTATCCAAATATTGGTTAACTTGTTTCTTGTTAAATTTTTTGCAATTTTTATATATAAAATATAAATTATTTAATTTGTAAATAGTAAAAATTAGAAAAAAATTAAAGAAGTGTCATAAAAAGATAAAAATTTTCAAATTTTATAACACCAATAATCCACTTTGACTATTTGCAACAAGTTTCTTATGAAATTTTGAGCAATTTTTATGTAGAAAACATGAATTATTTAAGTTGTAAGTAGTAGAAAGTAGAAAAAAAAATTTAAAAATTGTTACCTAGAGATTGAATTTTTTAACTTTTAGAAACAAATTGTATTTGAGTATCCGCCAACCTGTTTGTTGTGAAATTTTGAGATATTTTTGTACATAAGATTTCAAGTATTTGAGTTGTAAATAGTTAAAAATAGTAAAAAGAATTCAAAAAGTGTTACTAGGAGATGAAATTTGTCAAATTTAAGAACACAAATCCTATCCAAATATTGGTTAACTTGCTTCTTGTTAAATGTTTTACAATTTTTATATATAAAATATAAATTCTTTAATTTGTAAATAGTAAAAATTAGAAAAAAATTAAAGAAGTGTCATAAAAAGAAGAAAATTTTCAAATTTTATAACACCAATAATCCCTTTTGACTATTTGCAACAAGTTTCTCATGATATTTTGAGCAATTTTAATGTAGAAAACATGAATAATTTAAGTTGTAAATAGTAGAAAGTAGTAAAAAAATTGAAAAATTGTGACCTAGAGATTGAATTTTTTAAATTTCAGAAACAAATCGCATTTAAGTATCCGCCAACTTGTTTGTTATGAAATTTTGAGATATTTTTGTACATAAATTTTCAATTATTTGAATTATAAATAGTTAAAAATAGTAAAAAGAATTAAAAAGTCTTACCAGGAGATGGAATTTGTCAAATGTAAGAACACAAAATCCAATCCTAGTATTGTCCAACTTGTGTCTTGTGAAATTTTTTACAATTTTTATATATAAAATATCAATTATTTAAATTGTAAATACTAAAAATTAGTAAAAAATTAAGGAAGTGTCACAAAAAAAAGAAAAATTTCAAATTTCGTAACACCATTATTCCTCTTTGAGTATTTGAATCAAGTTTCTCATGAAATTTTGAGCAATTTTTATGTAGAAAAATAAACTATTTAAGTTGTAAATAGTAGAAAGTAGTAAAAAAAATTGAAAAATTGTTACCTGGAGATTGAAGTTTTTTAAATTTTAGAAACAAATTGCATTTGAATATCCGCCAACCTGTTTGTTGTGAAATTTTGAGATATTTTTGTACATAAAATTTCAAGTATTTAAATTGTAAATAGTTAAAAATAGTAAAAAGAATTCAAAAAGTGTTACTAGGAGATGAAATTTGTCAAATTTAAGAAGACAAATCCTATCCAAATATTGGTTAACTTGTTTCTGGTTAATGTTTTTGCAATTTTTATATATAAAATATAAATTATTTAATTTGTAAATAGTAAAAATTAGTAAAAAATTAAAGAAGTGTCGCAAAAACAAGAAAACTTTAAAATTTTGTAACACCATTAATCCCCTTTGAGTATTTGCAACAAGTTTATCATGAAATTTTGAGCAATTTTTATGTAAAAAACATGAATTATTTACGTTGTAAATAGTAGAAAGTAGTAAAAAAAGTTGAAAAATTGTTACCTAGAGATTGAATTTTTGAAATTTCAGAAACAAATTGCATTTAAGTATCCGCCAACTTGTTTGTTATGAAATTTTGGGATATTTTGTACATAAAATTTCAATTATTTCAATTATAAATAGTTAAAAATAGTAAAAAGAATTCAAAAGTCTTACCAGGAGATGGAATTTGTCAAATCTAAGAACACAAAATCCAATCCTAGTATTCTCCAACTTGTTTCTTGTGAAATTTTTTACAATTTTTATATATAGAATATCAATTATTTAAATTGTAAATACTAAAAATTAGTAAAAAATTAAGGAAGTGTCACACAAAAAAAGAAAATTTTCAAATTTCGTAACACCATTATTCCTCTTTGAGTATTTGAATCAAGTTTCTCATGAAATTTTGAGCAATTTTTATGTAGAAAAATAAATTATTTAAGTTGTAAATAGTAGAAAGTAGTAAAAAAAATTGAAAAATTGTTACCTAGAGATTGAATTTTTTAAATTTTAGAAACAAATTGCAATTTAATATCCGCCAACCTGTTTGTTGTGAAATTTTGAGATATTTTTGTACATAAAATTTCAAGTATTTGAATTGTAAATAGTTAAAAGTAGTAAAAAGAATTCAAAAAGTGTTACTAGGAGATGAAATTTGTCAAATTTAAGAAGACAAATCCTATCCAAATATTGGTTAACTTGTTTCTGGTTAATGTTTTTGCAATTTTTATATATAAAGTATAAATTATTTAATTTGTAAATAGTAAGAATAAGTAAAAAATTAAAGAAGTGTCACAAAAAGAAGAAAATTTTCAAATTTTATAACACCAATAATCCTCTTTGACTATTTGCAACAAGTTTCATATGAAATTTTGAACAATTTTTATGTAGAAATTATGAATTATTTAATTTGTAAATACTAGAAAGTAGTTAAAAAATTGAAAAATTGTTACCTAGAGATTGATTTTTTTAAATTTGATAAACAAATCGCATATGAGTATCTACCGTTTGTTAGGAAATTTTGAGATATTTTTGTACTTAAAATTTCAATTATTTGAGTTGTAAATAGTTAAAAATAGTAAAAAGAATTATAAAAGTGTTACCAAGAGATGAAATTTTCCAAATTTAAGAATACAAATCATATCCTAGTATTGGCCAACTTGTTTGTTGTGAATTTCTTTACAATTTTCATTTATAAAATTTTGATTATTTAAATTGTAAATAGTAAAAATTAGTAAAAAATTAAAGAAGTGTCACAAAAAGAAGAAAATTTTCAAATTTTATAACACCAATAATCCCCTTTGACTATTTGCAACAAGTTTCTCATGAAATTTTGAGAACTTTTTATGTAGAAAACATGAATTATTTAAGTTGTAAATAGTAGAAAGTAGTAAAAAAATTGAAAAATTGTTACCTAAAGATTGAATTTTTTAAATTGCAGAAACAAATCACATTTAAGTATCCGCCAACTTGTTTATTATGAAATTTTGAGATATTTTTGTACATAAAATTTCAATTATTTGAATTATAAATAGTTAAAAATAGTAAAAAGAATTAAAAAGTCTTACCAGGGGATGGAATTTGTCAAATCTAAGAACACAAAATCCAATCCTAGTATTGTCCAACTTGTTTCTTGTGAAACTTTTTGCAACTTTTTATATATAAAATATCAATTATTTAAATTGTAAATACTAAAAATTAGTAAAAAATTAAGGAAGTGTCAAAAAAAAAGAAAAATTTCAAATTTCGTAACATCATTATTCCTCTTTAAGTATTTGAATCAAGTTTCTCATGAAATTTTGAGCAATTTTTATGTAGAAAAATAAATTATTTAACTTGTAAATAGTAGAAAGTAGTAAAAAAAATTGAAAAATTGTTACCTAGAGATTGAAATTTTTTAAATTTTAGAAACAAATTGCATTTGAATATCCGCCAACCTGTTTGTTGTGAAATTTTGAAATATTTTTGTACGTAAAATTTCAAGTATTTGAATTGTAAATAGTTAAAAATAGTAAAAAGAATTCAAAAAGTGTTACTAGCAGATGAAATTTGTCAAATTTAAGAAGACAAATCCTATCCAAATATTGGTTAACTTGTTTCTGGTTAATGTTTTTACAATTTTTATATATAAAATATAAATTATTTAATTTGTAAATAGTAAAAATTAGTAAAAAATTAAAGAAGTGTCGCAAAAACGAGAAAACTTTAAAATTTTGTAACACCATTAATCCCCTTTGAGTATTTGCAACAAGTTTATCATGAAATTTTGAACAATTTTTATGTAGAAAACATGAATTATTTACGTTGTAAATAGTAGAAAGTAGTAAAAAGAATTGAAAAATTGTTACCTAGAGATTGAATTTTTTAAATTTCAGAAACCAATTTCATTTAACTATCCGCCAACTTGTTTATTATGAAATTTTTAGATATTTTGTACATAAAATTTCAATTATTTGAATTATAAATAGTTAAAAATAGTAAAAAGAATTCAAAAGTCTTACCAGGAGATGGAATTTGTCAAATCTAAGAACACAAAATCCAATCCTAGTATTGTCCAACTTGTTTCTTGTGAAATTTTTTACAATTTTTATATATAAAATATCAATTCTTTAAATTGTAAATACTAAAAATTAGTAAAAAATTAAGGAAGTGTCGCACAAAAATAGAAAAATTTCAAATTTCGTAACACCATTATTCCTCTTTGAGTATTTGAATCAAGTTTCTCATGAAATTTTGAGCAATTTTTATTTAAAAATTATGAATTATTTAATTGCTAAATAGTAGAAAGTAGTTAAAAAATTGAAAAATTGTTACCTAGAGATTGATTTTTTAAAATTTGATAAACAAATCGCATATGAGTATCTGCCATTTGTTATGAAATTTTGAGATATTTTTGTACTTAAAATTTCAATTATTTGAGTTGTAAGTAGTTAAATATAGTAAAAAGAATTATAAAAGTGTTACCAAGAGATGAAATTTGTCAAATTTAAGAATACAAATCATATCCTAGTATTGGCCAACTTGTTTCTTGTGAATTTTTTTACAATTTTCATTTATAAAATTTCGATTATTTAAATTGTAAATAGTAAAAATTAGTAAAAAATTCAAGAAGTGTCACAGAAACAAGAAAATTTTCAAATTTTATAACACCAATAATCCCCTTTGACTATTTGCAACAAGTTTCTGATGAAATTTTGAGCAATTTTTATGTAGAAAACATGAATTATTTAAGTTGTAAATAGTAGAAAGTAGTAAAAAAAGTTGAAAAATTGTTACCTAGAGATTGAAATTTTTAAATTTTAGAAACAAATTGCATTTGAATATCAGCCACCCTGTTTGTTGTGAAATTTTGAGATATTTTTGTACATAAAATTTCAAGTATTTGAATTGTAAATAGTTAAAAATAGTAAAAAGAATTCAAAAAGTGTTACTAGGAGATGAAATTTGTCAAATTTAAGACCACAAATCCTATCCAAATATTGGTCAACTTGTTTCTAGTTAAATGTTTTGCAATTTTTATATATAAAATATAAATTATTTAATTTGTAAATAGTAAAAATTAGTAAAAAATTAAAGAAGTATCACAAAAAGAAGAAAATTTTCAAATTTTATAACACCAATAATCCCGTTTGACTATTTGCAACAAGTTTGTCAAGAAATTTTGAGCAATTTTTATGTAGAAAACATGAATTATTTAAGTTGTAAATAGTAGAAAGTAGTAAAAAAATTGAAAAATTGTTACCTAGAGATTGAATTTTTTAAATTTCCGAAACAAATCGCATTTAAGTATCCGCCAACTTGTTTGTTATGAAATTTTGAGAATTATTTGAATTATTTGAATTATAAATAGTTAAAAATAGTAAAAAGAATTAAAAAGTCTTACCAGGAGATGGAATTTGTCAAATCTAAGAACACAAAATCCAATCCTAGTATTGTCGAACTTGTTTCTTGTGAAATTTTTTGCAACTTTTTATATATAAAATATCAATTATTTAAATTGTAAATACTAAAAATTAGTAAAAAATTACGGAAGTGTCACAAAAAAGAGAAAAACTTTCAAATTTCGTAACACCATTATTCCTCTTTGAGTATTTGAATCAAGTTTCTCATGAAATTTTGAGCAATTTTTATGTAAAAATTATGAATTATTTAATTGCTAAATAGTAGAAAGTAGTTAAAAAATTGAAAAATTGTTACCTAGAGATTGATTTTTTAAAATTTGATAAACAAATCGCATATGAGTATCTGCCATTTGTTATGAAATTTTGAGATATTTTTGTACTTAAAATTTCAATTATTTGAGTTGTAAGTAGTTAAATATAGTAAAAAGAATTATAAAAGTGTTACCAAGAGATGAAATTTGTCAAATTTAAGAATACAAATCATATCCTAGTATTGGCCAACTTGTTTCTTGTGAATTTTTTTACAATTTTCATTTATAAAATTTCGATTATTTAAATTGTAAATAGTAAAAATTAGTAAAAAATTCAAGAAGTGTCACAGAAACAAGAAAATTTTCAAATTTTATAACACCAATAATCCCCTTTGACTATTTGCAACAAGTTTCTGATGAAATTTTGAGCAATTTTTATGTAGAAAACATGAATTATTTAAGTTGTAAATAGTAGAAAGTAGTAAAAAAAGTTGAAAAATTGTTACCTAGAGATTGAAATTTTTAAATTTTAGAAACAAATTGCATTTGAATATCAGCCACCCTGTTTGTTGTGAAATTTTGAGATATTTTTGTACATAAAATTTCAAGTATTTGAATTGTAAATAGTTAAAAATAGTAAAAAGAATTCAAAAAGTGTTACTAGGAGATGAAATTTGTCAAATTTAAGACCACAAATCCTATCCAAATATTGGTCAACTTGTTTCTAGTTAAATGTTTTGCAATTTTTATATATAAAATATAAATTATTTAATTTGTAAATAGTAAAAATTAGTAAAAAATTAAAGAAGTATCACAAAAAGAAGAAAATTTTCAAATTTTATAACACCAATAATCCCGTTTGACTATTTGCAACAAGTTTGTCAAGAAATTTTGAGCAATTTTTATGTAGAAAACATGAATTATTTAAGTTGTAAATAGTAGAAAGTAGTAAAAAAATTGAAAAATTGTTACCTAGAGATTGAATTTTTTAAATTTCCGAAACAAATCGCATTTAAGTATCCGCCAACTTGTTTGTTATGAAATTTTGAGAATTATTTGAATTATTTGAATTATAAATAGTTAAAAATAGTAAAAAGAATTAAAAAGTCTTACCAGGAGATGGAATTTGTCAAATCTAAGAACACAAAATCCAATCCTAGTATTGTCGAACTTGTTTCTTGTCAAATTTTTTGCAACTTTTTATATATAAAATATCAATTATTTAAATTGTAAATACTAAAAATTATTAAAAAATTACGGAAGTGTCACAAAAAAGAGAAAAACTTTCAAATTTCGTAACACCATTATTCCTCTTTGAGTATTTGGATCAAGTTTCTCATGAAATTTTGAGCAATTTTTATCTAGAAAAATAAATTATTTAAGTTGTAAATAGTAGAAAGTAGTAAAAAAAATTGAAAAATTGTTCGCTGGAGATTGAAATTTTTAAATTTTAGAAACAAATTGCATTTGAATATCCGCCAACCTGTTTGTTGTGAAATTTTGAGATATTTTTGTACATAAAATTTCAAGTATTTGAATTGTAAATAGTTAAAAATAGTAAAAAGAATTGAAAAAGTGTTACTAGGAGATGAAATTTGTCAAATTTAAGAACACAAATCCTATCCTAGTATTGGCCAACTTGTTTCTTGTGAATTTTTTTACAATTTTCAGATATAAAATTTCGATTATTTAAATTATAAATAGTAAAAATTAAAAAAGTTTCAGAAAAAATAGAAATTTTTCAAATTTCATAACACTAATAATCCTCTTTGACTATTTGCAACAAGTTTCATATGAAATTTAGAACAATTTTTATGTAGAAATTATGAATTATTTAATTTGTAAATAGTAGAAAGTAATTAAAAATATTGTAAAATTGTTACCTAGAGATTGATTTTTTTAAATTTGATAAACAAATCGCATATGAGTATCTGCCATTTGTTATGAAATTTTGAGATATTTTTGTACTTAGAATTATAATTATTTGAGTTGTAAATAGTTAAAAATAGTAAAAAGAATTATAAAAATGTTACCAAGAGATGATATTTGTCAAATTTAAGAACACACTTCTCCTAGTATTGGCCAACTTGTATCTTGTGAATTTTTTTACAAATTTCATTTATAAAATCTCGATTACTTAAATTGTAAATATGAAAAAATTAGTAAAAAATTAAAAAGTGTCAGAAAAAGAAGAAAATCTCGATTATTTACTTTGTAAATAGTTGAAAGTAGTTAAAAAAATTGAAAAATTGTTACTAAGAGAATGAATTTTTTAAATTTGAGAAAGAAATCGCATATAAGTATCTGTCAACCTGTTTGTTATGAAATTTTGAGATATTTTTGTACATAAAATTTCAATTATTTGAGTTGTAAATAGTTAAAAATATTAAAAAGAATTAAAAAACTGTTACGAAAAGATGGAATTTGTAAAATTTAAGAACATAAATATTATCCTAGTATTGGCCAACTTATCTCTTGTTAATTTTTTTGCAATTTTTATATATAAAATATCAATTATTTAAATTGAAAATACTACAAATTAGTAAAAAATTAAGGAAGTGTCACAAAAACAAGAAAACATTAAAATTTGTAACACCATTAATCCCCTTTTAGTATTTGGAACAAGTTTATCATGAAATTTTGAGCAATTTTTATGTAGAAAACATGAATTATTTACGTTGTAAATAGTAGAAAGTAGTAAAAAAAATTGAAAAATTGTTACCTAGAGATTGAATTTTTTAAATTTC
>Ga0209589_1011108_pt1 | contig 12835 bp, 5 predicted proteins | sample CowpeawhiteBW_FD_187525 | JGI IMG/M metagenome (GOLD analysis project Ga0209589, IMG submission 187525) | Root nodule microbial communities of legume samples collected from California USA - Cow pea white BW (SPAdes) (version 2) | ecosystem: Host-associated > Plants > Roots > Nodule | place: USA...
AAAAAAAAAAAAAAAAACTCACAAATCTATCGTAACTCAACTTGAAACCAACAAAATGTTAAAAATTGAGCATCCAAATACATGATGTAATTAAAAAATTAATAGTGTGTTTTAAAAATAAAACTGTGATAAAACTTCAAATTATAAAATAAATAATATTTTATATATGATAATTGACTTTAACAATATTATCTTAATTAAAAAAAATCACTTTTGTCAAATATAAAAATATTCGATATAATAGATCTAATAAATTGATTGGATAATATATGATATAGTAAGTCAATTTTTCATGTCTCGCATATCAATGCAATACCACCTAATATAATAGGCCATATTTACCATGGTAGGTTTTCGGAGTGTCATACAAAAAGACACATTTTTTTATGTCGTGTGCAATTATGATGTCAAAATAATCATCATGAAAAGCCTTCTTTACTTGTCATGAAATGTCCCGTGTGTACAGTAATATGAGGAAAGAACATTAACATCAATCAATTGCGAAAATGAAAAAAAATTTTGGAAAACGATTTCTTAATCTTTCAATTTTTTTCAAGGGAAATGAAAAGGTTGTTTTAAAAATGAACCTTTATTTTCCTTATACCTTGACTCTGGAAAAAAAATTTCCGGCCCAATCGTTTCACATCCTTTTGAGTTTTGAACAATTTAAATATGTTTTCCTTTCTTAATTTTTCATTTGTTTTTCAAAAAGACAAAATTTAAGCGGACTATAATCTTTAAAACCTAAATAACATTTAAAGCTATTATTATTTTTCATAATGCGATGATAGAACCTGGAAGAGACGAAATTTGACGTAAAAAAAATTATTCAAACTCTAAAGATGACAATAATGCATAATAAAACTCGAAAGAGACAAAATAAAAGATGATATTATATAAAACCGATTAAAAAAACAATTTAATTAAAATTACAGATGCAAGAAGGGTTTTATAGTGATCAAATTAGATTTTCCCATTAGAAAAACCTCATATATGTTGTGTCACGAACTCACAACTACAAGGAAATGATAAGTACTACCCTCTAAATCAAATCAAAAAATAATTTATTTATTAACTATTAATGTAAGATGGTCTTTTACTTTTCCTGATTTGATCAAGACTTAAATTCATTAAATCAACATTAAAGATAATACAAAATTTGTAAATTAATTTAACCCTTTTAGTTCCTAATTTAGAAAAAATAAATAAAAAATGGTGCTTGTCATATTGTGAGATTGATTTCTTTAATTTCAAACTTTCGTTTTGGTGGGAGGTGAAGCATAACAAAAGATAGTTGAATTGAAAGTGAAAAGAAAAAAGAAAAAGGTAATGATAGTTTCACAAACAAAATTTTAACAAAGATTGAGAAATTAATATTTTGAGTAAAAAATATACTACTTTATTATTTTATTTTGATTAAAAAAATAAAAAAATTAATCTATTTTATTTTATTTATAGAAAGTTTGTCAACAAATAATTTTTCAAAAAAAATTATGATCTGTTAGGTTTTGCAGAAGTTAATATCTGTGGTAAAAAAATATATATATATATTGTTGATGAAAAAACAACACTATGGATAAGCTTAAAAACTTTAAGTCCATCACTATCTATATTATTCTTGTTTATCTCTTACATTGTTTTATTACTACCATTTTTCTTTTGTGTGGTCTCTGTCATTTTTTCTTTTTGTGTTAAACATTTTATAAAATAAAAGTAGTTTTGGTTTCATCATTTCTGTGTTCAGAGATTTAAGTGAAAACAACATCAATATGAGGTTGGAATCTATTACTAAGTATACACCCCTGGTTGATTTATACACCTTCAAATCGAGGTGTAACCACGTAATTTTTTTGTCATGTAATTATGTATTGATTAGAATTAGATGCATTCCCTTTTGTTCATTTTGCAGAACATGAAAGTCACAGTCAGCAATTGTAGGACAATGACCACACATAAGAATATCTTAAACTCCAACTTGACGCGTTCGATGTGGAACTTCCACAGCCACACGCATGGCAAGCTGACCCCACTCTTCATTATTCTCATACGTAAGATCTCACGAAATCTCCATTTTTTCATCACCATTTCACCAACTGTACCCTCCTCCAGTCACTTCCTTTTCCATGGCCAAACATTTTCTCTCTGCATTAATTACTTAGCACTGTCACTGTGAATGCTATCTTTTGTTTTCGATCCCCTTTTTGTGTTCATCTTCAACTTGATTTAACCTTTTTTACTCATATTCTTGGCTCAGAACAGATAAAGCTGTTCACATTACTAGGTTCTCCTGTTTTGTGCGGATATTGATATTGGCATGGTGTTTTTCTGAACCCCATTTCGTGAAGAAAGTGAGAGAAGAGACACTGCTACGAAGAACATGAAAATTCAGTGTGATGTGTGTGAGAAAGCCCCGGCAACAGTGATTTGTTGCGCAGATGAGGCAGTTTTGTGTGCCAAATGTGATGTTGAAGTTCATGCTGCAAACAAGCTTGCAAGCAAGCATCAGAGGCTTCTTCTTCAATGTTTATCAAACAAGCTTCCCAGATGTGACATATGTCAGGTACTTATAATTCTTCACTTTTTTTCTACTTTTATGATATCATCAAATACTCTCACAAATCGTTATACTTGGAGGGATGGATTTGTTTGATTTTGCCAAGAATTTTGGTGTGTGTTTGTTTCATATGAGAAGCAACAGGGATATATAGGATATCAAACACAGATATGTATGTCACAAAGAAGACCAGATCTAAGCTCTGTTAAATTGAATCTGTTTGGCATGCATGGTTATGCTTTTGATTTTGTCAATTACTGTCATGGCACATGAGAATTTCTTCCGGCAGAGGGTGTTTATGAAAACATCAAAGCATTTATGAGCAGCGATTGTAAAATCTGATTCCATAAACCTTATATTTAAATCTGTATTGTCTTAATGCTATGGTATTTCTTTATGAATGTTTAAGCCAAAAGTTTCTGGTGATTTAAAGCACTAAGTTTGTCTGCATAATTGTCTGATATCTGTGATGTAATAAGCTTATGCAAGGAAGAGGCTAGAGATGCTATGGTCATGTATTGTTCTACCAAAACCTCATTCATCTTTGACTATTTAAGTTAAAGAATCATCCTTATGTAATGTTATAAGAGTTGAAACCTGTGTTGAACATGGATAATTTTATTAACTTTGTGATGTGTGTGTAGGATAAGGCAGCTTTCATATTCTGTGTTGAGGACAGAGCACTCTTGTGTAAAGACTGTGACGAGCCAATTCATGTTGCTGGAAGCCTTTCTGCGAACCACCAGCGGTTTCTTGCTACTGGTATTAGGGTGGCTTTGGGTTCTAATTGCACCAAAGGCAATGAAAAGGGTCACATGGAACCATCTAATCCAAATGCACAAGAAGTTCCTGTGAAAGTTCCTTCTCAGCAAGTGCCTAGCTTCACATCATCTTGGGCAGTTGATGACTTGTTGGAATTAACAGACTTTGAGTCACCAGACAAAGTAAGCCAGCTTTGTTTCACTACTGTAGTTACATGTATTAGCTAAGAAATTAGAGTGATTTTGATAAAAGAATCTAGTATGATTAAGAGGTACCATTTTATGTCAAAGTTCATACTGATGCCTAACATGACTTTATTTGGAGAGGTATCTTTTTGTTCTGCTATCTCTAAATATCCATTTTGAAATAGCATACAGCCTTGCCTCACCTTGAATTTCACTTCAAGTTGTCCGTCCCTCTTATGGGTTACACAACTTCTCCAAGAAATATGCACACAAATTTTTGTTTGTTGGTGTGAGGGATGAAGACTTACTACGTTAGTTATTTTTCAATTTTTATGAATTTAGAGATTAAGGTTTATGAGGGAAGAATTTAACTCTCACATTGCACTAAATGAATGGATATAGTCCTTTTTATTCAACTGCATCGAATTTGTCTTACGTGTCAAATACATTTTAGGATCGTTTGAGTTGTTTGTACTGTTTTGACTCCACTTAAATGTATGCTTGAAACACCGTGTAACAAGTCCAAAAATATTAACTCGATTAGGTTAAAATGATTATATCCATTTATTTTTATAGTTTGGAGACCAAAAGGTATCAAAGTTTGAGAGAGGGACGAATTCCAATTTCATATTTTGGGGACTAAAAACATATTTAACCCTTTAATTTATTAATTAGAAGGGAGGTTGGTTGGCTTCTATGTAGTACATTCCGGCTCTTGATTCTGGTTTTCTTAACTCTCTTTAAAGAACATGTGTATCATATTTGCACCATAAACTGTGTTGAGGGTTATGGTAAGGAGTTGTTGAGGTCACTTAATTATGCTGTTGTTGCCCTTGTGTATTGTTATAATGTTTGGAACTGATTGATTTTTTTCAGGCTCAGAAGCAGTCTCTGGAGTTTGGAGAGCTTGAATGGCTAGCAGATGCAGGTCTTTTTGGTGAACAGTTTCCTCAGGAACCCTTAGCCGCTGCTGAAGTTCCCCAGCTTCCAGTGACACATACCAGCAATGTTACCTCACAGAAAGCTTCTTCTAAGTCCTTCATGTCTTACAAAAAGCCTAGGATTGAAGTCCTAGATGAAGATGATGAGGAACACTTCACTGTTCCTGATTTAGGGTAGAACACATGATCATATAAATAATTGCATGTATCTGTGTACATTGATGAGTTGTATATGCATTCTAGATGGAGATGTTAATGAACTGTTCAATATGCAGCTGAAGCTAAGGGCTAAGAGGACTATTGCATGTGTCTGTAGATTGATGAGTTGTGTATGCATACTTCTCATAGAACTGTGAGTAATGAAGTATGTTGTTAACTAGTTCTGTGGAGTTGATAAATATTTCATTTTAGGAGCTTGGAATGGTTTTAATTTTAGAAAAATAGTATAGATTAAATCTTAGGAGATTAAATTTTCCTTGATCTTTGGGCTGATTAATTTCATACGTATATTTGTGTCGAACACCAATTTTGGCAGCGACATTACTTGTATATATGGCAGGGAAAATCCAACTTGATGTCTTTAGTTAGATGACAAGTTTTGGTTTCATATGTTGAACAATTTAATAGGTAATCTTTTGACTATTTTCCATTAGAATACAAAAAAGGAGGAAAAAAGAATCATTATCAAGGTTTCTTACATGAAACTTTTTTTGCAGAAAAAGGGGTGAAAAACTAATAGGGTTGAATGAAAAATAACAGGAACCTCAGTTGGAGACTGTAAAAATAGATGCTTCAATATTTGGATCAACATGTCCTAGGATCATGTATCATCAAATTTTAAATACTGAAAGGAAAAAAGAGCACTCTGGTTACTTCCTATCAAAATCCTTGGTTTTTTTTTTTTTTTTTTTTGTTTTTAAAAAAAAAAAATCAAAATCCTTCGTTATCAGTTCACGATTTGCAGGTACGCACTTGGACCTTTTGTCTTTCCATAAATTTATCAAACACTTAGACCTTGTCTCTTCAAAACTTTGAGAGGCTAAAGGCCTTTCTTCTTTGACGATTAGCTAAAGACATTTCTAATAATTTAATAAAGAAAAAAAGTTGTCTTTCCATTTTTTAATTATAGATAAGGGTCAAAAGATTATCTAGAGATTATTTATCAAGAACCGAAAATAACCCTATAACTACCTTTTAAAAAATAAAATTAAAAAAATCAAGTTCATAGTTTATTGGGGAGAGATTATAGAAATATGACTTAAGTTCAATCTATAAGAGATTTACACCACTTTTAACCGAAAACATTAAAAACATTAAAGTAATAGATGTATGAGTCTTCTAACTTATATGATACTCAACCTTTTCATTTTTATCTAATGTGTGACTTAGACCCTAGATTGGATTTTCAACAATCTTTCTTTCAAGGATGAATCCCTTTTACATTGATACATTTCCCTTTGAATGAAAGCATGTATGATCTTCACTTATACCGTCGTTGTTGTTGTAATGATATCGTGTTGTTATTTTTTATCACAACATTATAAGTCGGTCACCATGATGAACCAACGACTCTAATACCATTTATGAGAAATATTCTTCCATTTTACAAGTCCCATAGGAACAATGACTCATGATACCAAAATTAGAATTTTTAAGATTTTTGCAAATATGATAGAAGATCATACAATTGACAATACTTTACTTTATAGAGACAAAGTACTCTTGAAGTCAAAAACAACAAAAGAAACAAATACAACAATATGAGTTTTTTCATCTTATCCCTATTATAAGAAAATAATTATTGCAACATAAGTGTTGGTGGAGGCTAGATGCAAAATGTCACAAATGTAACCAATTGGAACATTGAAAAAGATTCACAAATCCCAACATCCTTAATAAGATGTCAAGATGGTAGAGGATGAATCAGAGAGGAGAAACTACTTCTCGCGTCATCATAAATTATAATCAACAAATTTACAAAAGGTTGACTTATAAATAATGGTTGGACAAACCACATGACTCATGATCGAGCACTTTAACAAATGAAATATTACAAAGTAATAATTGAAAATGAAGAACAATTTGTCATGAAATTAAAGGAACAATTGTAGTTAAAACTTTCAAATTAATTTTTGATGTTTGAGAAAAAAGGTTATAAAATGTCCTTTGAAAACAAACTCTATATGGTTAAAGATTCAAATAGCGTTAGTATTCAGAGTTCATAGATAAATGCCGTGCTTTAAATTTGATGAAAGAAAAATTGGCTACAAATAAAGAGAATATAAAAAAAGGATTAAAATCAAAAGAACATAGATGTCTCTTGAAGACTTCTAATCTTTAAGTGAAAAAAGTAGATAAAGACCCACATTCTAATATTCATCAAAGGTCAAATATAATTATCATGGAATCCACAATAGAAAGAAGTGGAAAAAGTTGATAAAAACTCACATTCTAATGTATATTAAAGTTCCGATGTCAGTACCATAAAATCCACAATAGACAAATAAAATGATGCTAATAGAAAAAGAAATGAAATGGAAAATATCAAATTAAATGAAGATGTAATCCTATCGAAGAAAGAAGAAAAACAAGAATTCCAAACAAAAATATGGAAGATAAAATCAAACATCAGAAGAAAAAGAATCAAATTTAAAAATTTAAAATTAAAATAAAGAGATTTTCAGTAGGGAAGAATGTTAAAAATATTTACTTAATATATTTTTCATTTAAATTAATTTGTAGAAAATCATTTAGTTTTAGAAATATATTTCATATAACAATAAAAATAGATTTAGTTATTATTTAAATTTAAGAAAAAATATTGAACTATTATAAATATTTGATATAAAAAATACATAAATAAAATAAAATAATAACATCATTTATACCACATATTTCATATATCTTTATATTTCAAAAATCCTAAATTTTCCAATACTTGTTTACACACATTTGAGATTAATGACACTCAAAATATTTTTTTCAAAAGTCAACTTTAAAATATTGCTTGTCGAGAATTAAAATCAAATATAGTTTTTATTATTTTGGACCAACACTATTTTTCCAAAATATACCAAAATGACTTATAAACGTGAAGCTATATTTGTTAGTGGAGGAGAAAGGTTCTCTGATGATTCTGCAAGTTCACTTCCTTCCGCTTACAAAGGTTTTTTTTTTTTTTCCTTAAGCATTTAATCATTAGAAAGCAATGTTGAATAAATAGATAATTAAAAATAAAGAAGACCGAAATCATAAGTGATTAGGTGCACTTTATTTGTATATATAGTTGAATATATTTATTGAATTATCGATACTCATCTAAATTCTCAAATGTCAAACGAAATAGCTCTTTTGTTTCAAAATTGAGAAAATGTATAGTTTTACCATTGCTTCTGCGAACTTTAGCCTTTCAAAAGTATATTATAAATTGAATTATAGCTAGCACTTTTCAAATATTCTTTTAAGATGATATTAAAAATTGTGCAGTATAAAGTTATTTGAATGTATACTAACATTTACAACTGTCATCTTTTTAATTTTTTATATAATATATACTAATAAATACATTAAAAATGAATAAATGCATATTAGATATTATAATAATTTAAAAAATTGTAAACTGTCGTTTTGGGTATATGGCCCTTGTTTGTTACATTATGACACAATCTCTCCACTTTTTATTTTAATTTTACAGTGGGTTGGGTGGATTGCTTTACTTTACACCACAAACCAATTAAAATTATCACAGAATAAGACACCTGGTTTTCGAGGCTTCAGGCACACCCTCCTTTACGTTTTTCTGTCAATAAAAAAAATATATCCATTTTTGTTAATATTCATATGCTTATTAATAAAAGATATTTTGTATAAAATATTTGGAAAGTAATGTAAAAAAACAAATCTTTAATCAGATTAATCTACCCATTGTAGTAAACCAGACAGATTGTTTAAACTACACTACTTCACTGAATGAACCAATTGATGACCCGAAACTTTGATTCTATACTCATGTTTGATTTATAAAAACCAAGATTACATAATATGCAATCTTCTTTACAATAAAAAGACGACACAATTCAAGTCCCGAAGAAGATGCAGTTGTGGGCCAAGATGATAAGCACTCAAATTTTAATTCGACCAAATATATCAAATTTGAAAGAAATCATTTGCAAAAACCCCAAATCATATGTGATATTACTGTTAATGCAGAATGAGGGGGGGAATAAAACAGAGAAAAGCAAGAATCAAAATCCATCTTAAGTTGATAGCAAGCAACTTGAGGAGCAGAAAAGTGAAAAGATGAAGACAATATATATAAAGAAAACCAAAAGATAATAGCACTAAAAATTTCTATGCCTCTTTGATCAGGTTGAGAGCATCAGCCTCTGTGGGAAGAGCGGGAATTGCTCCTTTTTTAGTAGTTGTAATTGCCCCACACGCATTTGCAAACTTCAGCACTTCCCTTAACCTTGCTTCATCCTGCAGTTACAAATAAATATATAACTTAAGATGCTACTAAAGACAATACAAAACCAGTAATAACAATACAATAAATTAATTTTCTAAACTTTTCATGAAGCAGCACTCACTTCAAGTATGGATTGATCATCGACAATCTTGCATAATAGAGCACCGACAAAGGAATCGCCTGCGCCAGTTGTATCAACTGTGTTGACATGAAAAGCGTCCACTGATCCATGGAAATTCTGGTTTGTGCAAAAAAAGGAGAACGATTGTTACAAAAAGTAAATCGAAATGCAGAAAGGGAAGTTAAATTGAAAGAGAGTAGGGTGTTTTTGTTTTTACCTTGGTATAGTACCTAGAACCGTGTTCCCCAAGAGTGACAAGGAGCAACTTCAAATTGGGATGCCACAGTGAGAGAGCAGATTCATCGTCAATTTTGTCACTTCCGGTTAGGAATTCAAGTTCCACATCGCTCACTTTTATCACATCAGCCTTCTCCCATATGCTGAGTATCTGCTGACGCGCTTCCTCGGGCGATGGCCACAACGGTAGCCGGAGGTTTGGATCGTAAGACAGCAGACACCCTGCTTCCCTCGCAACTTCCATTGCCTTCAGGTGTGCTGATCTGCATGGCTCCACGATCAAACTTATCGATCCATAATGAAATACCTTTGCCTGATCACATCAATCATAACTTTTAATTGCTTCATAATCAAATTTTTTTATGTAAATCACCAAATACACTGCCAAACACTAACTGAAGACAACAAAAAATAGTACTTTGTTCATGAATTCATCGCCGTACACCTTCATGGCAAAAGGCCGGCAAGTTATTATTATTTTTTAATCATAAACATGTTTGCAAGGCTGTAAAATGTAAACCAGGCCCTTCATCTGCAACTCAGAACAAAACAACAAATAAACAAACAGTGAACTGTCTCCCATTATCTTAAGTTGCCTGCAATCCCTAGAGGGTCTCTATCATCCCCCTCCAGATTTTATTTTTTTATTTTATATATATATATATATATAAATAAATAAACCCTGATATTTTTGTCAGACGGGAACACCAAACCAATAATGCAATACAGTATGATAAATGAATGATAAGAACAATTACAAATAAAACAACAAAACTACTTGTTGGTTCCTTCTAAGCACCGTTTGAAAACAAAAGCTCTAAACACGTATCCCTATATTATTCATCAAAATCACTGTCCCAACCATGTCATATATAATTCACTCATTGAATAATTTATGAAGACAACATTAATTTATACTCTCGCATCTTCATTATTTGCATTAATTTCGAAATTTTATTCCATTTAACTTTTAATGGTTCTGGTAGAATCAACAGGCGCGTGAGATCACGTACAGGGACTACATGCAGCCCCATGAGTGTACTGTTGAGACAAAAACAATTAATCGCCTCTAGTCAAAGGACAGCAAATGAGCTTCGTTAACTCCACTCTCAACCTAGGGCGTGAGTAGAAATAGTTATAGATATCTATAAAAACAAATAAAATAAAATATTTGATTAGTATATAGTTAATAGTAGTTGGATGCTCCGAAGTTTAATCTGTGACCAATTTCTTGAAAATATTAAAATTTGAAACAAAAAGAAAGCGCAATTTGTGTTAAAATTATTTTCAGTTTTTTTTTTGCTGAATTATGATTCATTTTTCGAAGCACAAAGGTTCAAAATATCAACAAGTATGTGTATAAACATAAATGCTAACTTTAAACCAAAGTCACGGAAAAGAAAGATCACAGGTTTTTTTCTTAAGCTTTAAAATCGATACAAAAAGAAATAAAAAGTTTTGATTTTCAAAGTAACTGTTTGTAATAGAGTTGGAGTAAAAATGAAGTTTCAAAATTTAGTACTTTAATGTAAGAATAATTAGAAGGACAAACTTTACTGAAAAGCGCTGAATTGATTTTTTTTTTTTTTTTACAGGGATTAACGTTCAGAAAAAAATTGTGAATACATATATAAAAACCGTTATTATGTAGAAAAAAATGATAAATTAAAGAAAAGAAAAAAAAATGTATTGAGTTTGTTTGAAGAAAAGAAACAGGAGATCCATTATGAGAAAGTGGTCCCAACGTGCATTATCCAACCCATAAAAGTTCCTTCCAAAATAGAAAAAACACGTGAGACACGTCACGTGACCAGCTTTTCCGATCTGATATGATTGCGAATTAGAAAAAAAAAAGGAAAAATGGTTTTATTTTCAGTTTTAATTTATCAAAAACATAATGCGTTATTCGGGTAAACTAGATCCACTCGCGGACCCCCATAAGCTGACTCGGCAAAACTCATTACCTTAAAGCCCACATTCCCACACGCGCGTGCACCACAAATACCACAGCTTGCAAGTTTTCCGAAGAAGAAGAAGAAATTAAAAAAATGAAGAATTTCAGAGAGAGAATTTACGTACAGATCTGATGAGTTCAAGGTTGAGATCTTCAGGCGTGAGGAGCATGTCGGCGCTGGGGTTTCTGTAGAACATGAACTCACGCTCTCCGTCGGCGCGTAGAGTCACGAACGCGAGCGCAGTGCGCGCACCCTGGTCGAAGTTGATCCCGTCGGATCTCACGTCGTTCTCCTTGAGGATTCCGGCGAGCATGTGGCCGAACTCGTCGTCGCCGAGCTTGCCAACGAAAGCGGCCTTGCCGCCGAGTCTTGCGACGGCGATGGCGACGTTGGCTGGAGCGCCTCCGGGAGCCTTGAGGAAACCCGGGGCCTCGGCCAGGGAGACGCCGGAGACGGTGGGGACGAAGTCGATGAGCATCTCGCCGAAGCTGACGACGAGACCGCTACCGGTGGGAGGAAGAGCATTGGTGGAGGCCATGGTTTTTGAGTATGGAACTTTGATGATGAAGTACAGAGGTTGAAGATGAAAGAGTGACTTTGGATACTAATTTTGTAGAGTTTATATAGCGTGGAAAAGGATAATTATTAAGATAAGAAAATTAGTTAATCCTTTCATTAATCTTCAAATTTTGGTCATGTTTTCAAAATCGGAAAAGTTATGAAACCAAAGAAGGTAGCAAGTCAACATTTCACTATTAAATTGAAAATCAATTATCTGAATTAATAAATTTGTTTTAATAATTAAAATTGGAATAAAATATAAATTTATCGATTCTGAATATTTGAAATATGTATAAGTTTAAATAACATACAGTTTCTTAAATTAAAATTTCACATGCAAATTGTTTTTGATTAAAATTATGCAATTCTAAATTTTATTTTGAAATCTAAATTAATTTGTTTGGTAAAAAATATTAATACTTGATTTTTTAGGTGTTTTCTTAAAGCTTTTATAAATTTATTTTAAGAAATTTAAGCATGCTGTATTTTTTTCGTTCTCTTTCAATTTACATGAAAAGCACATTATATTGAGTAAATGAAAAGAATTGTGTACCAAATAAATATGATGGGATATTAGGTATGCTACTTCACTTTATTCCATTGATATGTAATCCATCATACCTGCGATTTCTTAACCAAACCTTTTTTCATTTTAATTAACTAGTACATTATTCCTATTAAAGTCAATAATCATTAATCTAGTAATATAATTTTATTCCTTTCTCACACTAAAAAAAAGCTTTATTCGTTTCTTTCCCCCAAAATAAAACATAAAAAAAAAACTTTGTTCGTTCCTTTTTAAATATATATATATATATATATATATATATATATATATATATATATAACATTTAATAAATAAATAAATTATAATTATACTTGGAAACTAAGTAAGGAATGATAATATTTCACCATTTATTTAATAATAATAATGTTAAGTAAAACATAAATAAATTAAAACATTCAATTGTAATTCTAACATCAATTATATATATATATATATATATATATATATATATATATATATATATATATATATATAATATATTTT
>Ga0209589_1011115_pt1 | contig 12830 bp, 7 predicted proteins | sample CowpeawhiteBW_FD_187525 | JGI IMG/M metagenome (GOLD analysis project Ga0209589, IMG submission 187525) | Root nodule microbial communities of legume samples collected from California USA - Cow pea white BW (SPAdes) (version 2) | ecosystem: Host-associated > Plants > Roots > Nodule | place: USA...
TCTTTCCTTTCCATTTTATGTTTTCTTCTTCCTTTAATTGTTCTTGGTTTTCTATGGTTTATATGCTTTCCATTTCCTTTTTGTTTTGAATCAATCCATCATCTTCTGCTCTTGAGCTTTGTGAAAGGAACCTTCACATCTAGATAGCTTGCTATCTTAATGTCTAGTGGAGATTTCACTTAGCTTTCTTAATCAACTCACACCATATTCAATAATCTTAAAAAGGAACATGATAATCCTTCATCACATGTTAGAGAAAATATACACCTTGTGTTTCAACCTTTTGTGAGAGCTTTCCTCCTTAGGGAGTGAATTTATTTTAAGCCTTATCTTGCCTTGGCACGTGGCAGCATCCACCACTCATCCTTTAAAGTGGTGTGATCCTTTCATATCTTCCATTTCTTAGCTTTGCCATTTTTATGTTTTCTTCACTTATTTGGTTCGATTTTCATTTTGGTTTATGCGTTTCCATTTTGGTTTGTATTTTGAATCAATCCATTCTTCTCTTCTCTAGAGCCTTGTGAAAGGAACCTTCACATCTAGATAGCTTGTTATCTTAATGTCCAGTGGTTTCACTTGGCTTTCTTAATCAATCATCACCATATTCAATAATCTTAAAAATGAACAAGATAATCCTACACCATTTGGTATCTAGAGCTTAGGTTGCCTTTGAATATGGTGTTTTGTATGCACTAACCTTGTTCCATGTGTTTTGCTATCTTGGGGAAGACTCTCGGTTTTTAAAGTGGTAGCAACTTGGCGAGCACATATTTCCACTTCAATCAAGGTCAAGTATTCGTAATCTTTACATCTATATTGTCTTGTTGATTGATGAAGTGAGAGCATGCCTTTTGTTGCTAAATGTTTGATTGGCCGAGAGCTTTTCTTAAGAATCTCCATGCTAAAATTGTCTTGAAATACTTTGTTTTCCATGAACTCCATTTTGAGTCATATGTACATGCTACTTGAAGTTTTCTTTTTATTGAATTCCAAGTGCTTGAAATATTTTATGAAACCATATATCTTACTTGGTGTATGTACCTTGAAATGGATTTTTACCTAAAAAGAGGGGACTAAGTGTCCAAGACACCATACTTTATTGCTAATCATTCTTGGAAACAAGTTTTGAAAGAAGAATGAAATTTTGAAAACTTGGCTCCATAGGCTGAGACCCAACTTTCTCATTGGTAAATTGAATGTGGATGATATCAGCTTATTTGAGTATATACATCATCTATGGTTATTATCTTTCTTGGTATATACTTGAGTAAGAAGTGGTGATACATGATTTAAGTGCTTTCCATAGAGTCTTCAAATGTGTTTTTCTTGATTGTTTTATATTTAAAGTTTTGTCACCTTGCTTTCCTTTCCTTAGAGTTTAACTTTCTTGGCTTTAAGTGCTTTTATTGCTTGTCCATAGGCTCTTAAGTTTTGTCATAGTTGTTTCCTTTTTCTTGCTTTCCTTAGTGGTGTTAGCTGGTTTACTTGAAAGTTTTTTATAAGGTTTCTCCCATTTAATTGAAAGTTCTTTCACTTCCTTTGGATGAAGCTTGAGTGTGTACTTGTTTTGGGGTGAGGGAGTGACCTATAAACACTTGGGAATTTGATTTGTGGCCAGCTTAGGCCTTGAGGGTGTTGGATTCTTTATCCTTTACTTGTGCTTACGTCTTGACTGCCTTAGTTTTAGACTTTCTTGCACCACTGGAACGTGGTTGCTCTCGGGAAAGCTCTAATATCATCTAACATTAACTTTCCTTTGTTGTTTTGAACTTGTGTGATAGGAACAATGGATCTAAGTCTCGTATTGGAGGATGTTCGAGACGAGGAGGAGGGAATAGAGTCACCATATACTTACCTCCTCTAGTGACACCCGTGGCCACTCAAATAGTAGTGGGAAATCTTGGCAGATTTTTGCAACAAATGGAGCTAAACTAGAGGGAGGATAAGATCAATAGTTAGAGGGCCCTTCAAGCTCATATGCAATACATGCAGCAACAACAATTGCAGCTACAACTTCAACAAATTGATGAAGGGAGGGGGAGGAGAAGATCCCCATTCGATGAGTCCCATGGTAGTGAAGGAGGAAAGAGGAGGTCTAGCGGTGGTGATGATAGGAGACGTCAAATTCAACCTTTGAGGAATCCTCCTCCCATCAAAATTCCAAAGTTCAAAGGAGAACATGATGCTAATGCTTATATGGAGTGGGAGCAAAAACTGGATCAAATTTTTAGTATTTATAGAGTTAATGAGTAAGAACAAGTTGATTTAGTAGTGTTAGAATTTGAAGTGTATCCCATGACTTGGTGGCATCAAGTTTGTATGAACACTTATAACCAAAATCCACCTACGGCTTCTTGGATAGACATTAAAGTTAAAATGCGTGAACATTTTATTCTTTTCTATCATAGGAGGGAGACTCTTTTGAAGCTCCAAAGGCTTCAACAAGGGTCCATGTGTGTTGAATAATATTTTAAATTGATGGAGTCCATGCTCTAAAAAGGTAGGACTCCATGATGAACATGAAGAAGAAAAGGTGTCTAGGTTTGTAAGTGGTTTAAGGAAGGAAGTTCAAGATGTAGTTCATTTGTATGAGTACTCCACTCTTAGAAAGTGTTACATTTGGCCTTGAAAGTTGAAAACCAATTGAAAAGAAAACATGAGACCAAGAGAAGTACCTCTTACAATGAATACTACTCTAAACCTTGGAAAGGTAAAGAAAGAAAGGAAGTCAAAACACCTTCCAAGTCTTCCCAAGACCCCACTCCTAAGACAAATTCGTCTAGATCCATGCATGATAAACCAAATTCTTTCCAAGAGACAAGAACTAGTTTCATCAAATGCTTTAAATGCTTAGGCTTTGGTCACATAGCTGCAAATTATCCTTCTAGGAGGAACAGGTTCGTGAACTCTAAGGGAGAAATTGAAAGTTGTCAACACCCAATTTCGTCCGGGTGAATAAATTTATTTTCAAAAAAATTTTTTTTCAGTTAATGGAAAAAAAATTTGAAAAAAAATTTTCTTCAAAGATTTTTAAACTTTAATTTTAGAAAAAAAATATAAGGAAAAAAGAGAGATGAAAAAAAAGAAAAAAAAGAAAGAAAAAGGAATAGCCTAATTTATTATCACACTCCTTCTCATGAGCCCAACAACTCAACATATCTTCTACTTTTATTGTGATAGAGAAATTAGTGATATGATGCTAATAATTAAAAGCAATATCTCTTCATATAATTAGAATCAATATTACTAGTTGGGATTGATTTTTGTGCTCTAATTTGTTAACGGTTAGAATCAATATTACTGATCTTGATTGATTTTGTGCTCTGATTTGCTTTGATTTGATCTCCATAATGTGCTGCTATCATGACCAATTCCTGCCTTATATTGTTCATTCCAATTAAGGCTGAGATTACATTGATATTGCAAGGTATGTGTATAAATACGCACTCTGTCATGACCGAAAAAAGAATATTCTCTACACTTCTCTAATTCTTTCCCATCACCACTCCCACATACACACCTCCTTCTTTATCTCTCTTTCAAAAAATAAAAACATATCGAAGGAGGTAGAAAAAGAAGAAGAAGGCATTCTCTATACTTTCTTTCTTTCTCATTAGCACGCACACAGACATATCTCATTTTTATCTTTCTTGAAAAAAAACACAAAAATATAATAAAAGGAAGCAAGAAAAAGAAAACACAAATGGTATGTAATTTTAGTTTCTTTTTCTTTTGTTTTTTTTTAATTTTCATTATTTTTTTAAATCATAAAAAAATATTTTTTTTCCCATTTCTTAGTTGTCTGTTTGACCGCTCATGTTGCATGACATCCATTTTAGACTTTCGTTCCTTTTTTTTTTTAAATATACCAATCTAAGAATATAAAAAAATATTTCTTTCTTTTCTCTTTAATATCTATCTAGTTGCTCACGTCGCAGTGACATCCACGTCCACTTTTAAATAACTTTAAAATAATATGAAAAATTATAAAAGATTAAAAAGATAAAAAAGAATCACGTGACACTAATATTAAAATAATATTAAAAATTTAAATAAAAAGGTTTTTAAAATTATTAAAAAAATTAAATCATTTTTCAAATGCTTTTCCAAATAGTTTTTCATAAAGAACTTCGTAACCCTAATCCTCTATTGTAAATGGAGATACGTAGGAGCAAGGATTAATCCTTGTCGGGCTCAAAAAATCAAAAATTTATTTTTGTTTCTTTTGTACATCCTTTTATTGTTCTTTTTTTGGAAATAATAAATATTTTGAAATGCCACATAACTTTTGCACATTTAGTTAAAGGTACCGGACGGGGTGCTAATACCTTCCCCACGCATAACTGACTCCCAAACCCAAAATCTAGTTTTTCGCAGACCTTGTTTTATCTTTTTTTGGTTTTTTTCGTAGTTTTTCCAGAATAAACTATGGTGGCGATTCCAAAACATTTGTTTTTCAAATTTAATTTTTTATTTTGTCGTCCCGTCACGATTTCGGTTGTGACAGATGGTGACTTCACTGGGGACCCTAGAGAGTTAGACCATTTATTTGGATGTGCAAAATTGATGTGGTTTTTCTTCATATTTTTTCTTTCTAATTTTTTTTTCTTTTTGGGTATGTGTACCCAGGTCTGAGTTGCTTAAAATTAGAAGGGATTGTGAGAACCCCAACTAGAGTTTGTTTGCTTCATTGGTACTCCCACTTCTTGTTGTTTACCAACCGTCGTGGAAAATTCCATGAAGTGGGTCGTAGCTCTAGTGACCTTGATATTTAGGTATTATGTAACTATCCTTGTGAGCACATATACTTTCCCTTAGAACTTTAAGCATCAAACCCATATTAAATAAAGACACTAAAGGGAGACTATTTGCGTCATTTACTCTCACCTTTCCTTGTATATAATAATAAATTCATCACAATCACACCATTATAAAAAAAGGAAAAAATGTCTCCTAAGGCATAAGCATACATTTCATTGGCATATCATATGAATAAGTGTCCAGCGAGGCACAACCATGCATTGCATTCCCATTCTGTGGTCATTCATGATACCGTATCCAAAGATTCAAACACATAGCATGCATTGACATAAATTTTGGAAAATAAACAAAAAAAATTGCAATAAAATAAATTCAAATTGTTTCCCATTTTGCTTGTCACCAAATTCTTGGAATCTTTCTTATCAAAAATGAGAAAATAATGAAACATTCTTGGGTCAAATCAGTGGATTTAATAAAGAAATAAAATATTATTTATTATCATTTTTTTTGAAGTACCCATCTAATCTTGCATACATAAGATTGCTCAAATCTATTTCCCTATCCATCTCTCTTCCACCATAAACCTTGTTTTCATTTCTATGGAGGATCATCATAAAGGGGACACATACCTTAAAATGATTTCAAGAAACTCTCTGAACACAAAAAAAAGGAAGAAAATTTCGCTAGACTAACAACTTTGAAGGATAGTCTAGGCAAAAAATAAGACAAAAAAAGTGAAAAAAAGAACAAAATAAGGGACATCCTGTGTTACATGAACTAAATTATTTTCCTCTGAATTAAAGTTTTTGTTGAGAAAAACAACCATGATTTGAAATGATGTGTGGCCATGTTTCTTTATAAAAAAAAAAGTAATTATTCTTTGCTACCCAATTTGAGCCTTCCAAATAATTTCTTTCAAATTACCCTAAACAAGGGTCACTCTCACACTAAGGGTTGAGATAATGTTTATTTTTGTTTCATCCGAATGGTAGTTCACCAATACAAAAACATAAAAAAAATAGAAAAAATGGTTATAGCAAGAAAAGAAAAGAAAAAAGAAGCAAAAGGTGAACAAGAAGAAGTCAAACAAATTCTGAATAAAACATTATTCAAAGATTCTTGTTTGAAACAACCATCACATCACTTTTTAGGGCCTTTTAGCCACGATACAAGCCTAACAAAGTCCACACAAATCAAAGATTGATTGTTATCTTTCGATGGTTTTAATTTAGAGGAAAATTTTGATTTGCTAACAGTTTTGTTCTAAAAAAAAATATAAAAAAGAAAAGGATTGAAAAAGTGTGTTCAGAGATTTTCTTTTAAACATTGGGGCAGTTTATGTTTGGTTGACATGTTTTCAAAGCTCCAAAATCAGCACGGGCAATCAAGCAATCTGGTTAAATTTGGGTTGTCCCCTTTTAATTCATTCTTCATGAAACTCCATCTTTGCTCTTACAATATTCCCGCTCTAAGCCTAAACCTTGACCCATCTTAAAATGATCCATCTTTATCAATCCCAAACCCAAACAAAGATAGTCACTTTATTTGTAATTCATATATTCCCATCATTCATTCTGAATTTGGGGCCTTTATTTATAATGAAGATTGCGATCACATTAGGGGCAACTTGTGAAGACCCCGCCATTTTTTTTAATCTCCTCATCTGGGAAAAGTCAAACACGCTTTTGCACCCTAAGACAATCCTAGGCTCTACTAAGGGCAAATTTTTTAAGTCCCCATCTTTTTCTTCATACCATCAATAATTGGGGAAAGCCCAAACACATTTTGGTGCCCAGAGACCAATTCAAATTGGGGCAACTACCTAGGTAATGTTCATCACATCATCCAAGCCTTTTTAAGCCCATGGCAACTTCATGGATGTCATTCAAATAGTGTTTCAAAAGAAATGATTAAAAAAAGTATTTGTTAGTAAATTGATTGGACCAAAGAAATGATTTGAAAAGTAAAAAAATCAAAGTAGAATGATTCCATGAATTTGAAAAAACAATGAAATGGAGATCAATTCGAATTTGTTTTCAAAAATATGCAAAAGGAAAATTCATGCATCGTACCAAGCCATCCCCCATATATTCATTGAGTACATCAACTTCATTAATAAGCAACTACATTGGCCCCAAAGCCCAGTTTCCACATTGGCCCTCAAGCCCAGTTTTGTCTTACCCCAAGCCTAGTTTTTTCTAGCCTCTAAGTCTAGTTTTCCTTGCTCTCAAATTAAAATATATGGAGAAAAAGAAAGGGAAATTGATAAATGAAAAAAAAAACAAATAAGAGTCTCATGAGTCCCACCCATGCATCCACGCATTCATGCATGCATCATCATCCAGGTTTAAAAAGAAAACTTGAAAAATATATGTAATGAGGGAATATATTTTCCCTTTGAGATTCTAAATCCTTTGGCACATGGCCCAACATGCGCCTAACAACTAAAAGAACTTCTTCATGTGGTTTGATTTCATCCTCACTTGAAGGAGAGGAAGGGTGGGTAGAATCACTCTTGGGGAAAGAAGGGGGGAATGTTCACTTTTGTCACAACTGAAATCGCGACGGGACAATGAACCAAAAATTAAATTTGAAAACAAATGTTTTGGAGTCGCCACCATAGTTTATTTTGGAAAAACTACGGAGAAACTAAAAAAAGATAAAACAAGGTCTGCGAAAAACCAGATTTTGGGTCCGAGAGTCGATTACGGGTGGGGAAGGTATTAGCACCCTACAACGCCTGTGATCCTAGATCTAAAGAAAGATGGGACATGGAGAATGTGTATAGATTGTAGGACCATCAACCACATCACTATCAAGTATATGCACCCCATCCCTAGATTAGATGATTTACTTGATGAGCTTCATGGTGCAACCATAATTTCAAAGATAGATTTAAAGAGTGGCTACAACCAAATAAGAATCAAGGAAGGTGATGAATGAAAAACTTCCTTCAAAACCAAGTTTGGGTTATATGAATGGCTAGTCATGCCTTTTTGGCTTGTCCAATGAACCAAGCATTTTCATGAGACTCATGCATTATGTGCTTAGACCTTTCTTGGGAAAGTTTATAGTGGTCTATTTTGATGACATACTCATCTATAGTGTGTCTTGGAAAGAACATTTTCATCACTTAAGGAGTGTGCTAGAGACCCTAAGGAGCAATCCGTGTATGCTAACATGGAGAAATGTGTCTTTGGCATGGATAATGTGATCTTCCTTGGGTTCAAGATTAGAAAACATGGGGTCTATGTGGATTAAGAGAAATTTGTGGCCATCAAAGATTGGCCCACACCTAAGAATGTGAGTGAATTAAGGTCCTTTCATGGGTTGGCTAGCTTTTATAGGAGATTTGTGCCTAATTTTAGCACTATAGTAGCGCCCTTGAATGAGTTGGTTAAGAAGGGTGTGGACTTCTTTAATCAAACAAAGGCCTTTGAAACTTTAGAAGAAAAATTGATCAATGCACCACTCCTAGTCCTACTCAAATTTTCCAAAAACCTTTGAAATAGAGTGTGATGCCTCCAATGTGGGTATTGGGGTCGTGCTCCTCCAAAAAGGCCACCCCTTAGCCTACTTTAGTGAAAAGTTCAAGGGAATTCATCTTAACTACTCCACATACGATAAAGAGCTTTATGCTCTTGTGAGAACCTTAAAAACTTGACAACACTATCTTCTATCTAAAGAATTTATGGTCCATAGTGATCATGAATCTCTTAAGTTTTTGAAGAGCCAAGGTAAACTTAACAAAACACAAACAAGGAAACACCAACATAGTGGCAGATGCTCTATCAAGAAGCCATGCCCTCCTTTCAATGCTTCAAACCAAGTTTCTTAGCTTTGATCATATTAAGGAGTTGTATAAAAGGGATGATGATTTCACCTCTATCTTTAGTGAATGCCACCTAGGGGCAAGCAAAGACTTTTATGACATTAATCAATACCTTTTCAAAGGTAAAAGGCTTTGCATACCTCAAGGTTCTCTAAGGGCGTCAGTCATTAGAGAAGCACATGATAAACATTGCAAATCTTACATAGCATGCATGAAAGCCAAATCCAAGGTTCAACCTCATGGTCTTTACACTCCCATACCCATCCCTTCCATGCCTTGGGTAGATATTTCAATGGATTTTGTTCTAGGGCTCCCAAGGATAAGAAAGGGTAGGGGATTCAATCTTTGTGGTTGTGAATAGATTTTTCAAAAATGGCCCATTTCATTCCATGCCACAAAGTTGATGATGCAACCTATATTGCAAATCTCTTCTTTAAGGAAGTGGTAAAACTACATGGCATACCTAGCATCATTATAAGTGATAAAGACACAAAGTTCTTGAGCCATTTTTGTAGGACCTTGTGGGGAAAGCTTGTAACCAAACTCCTTTTTTCCAGCACTTGTCATCCTCAAAGTGATGGTCAAACCGAGGTGGTGAATAGGACTTTGGGCCAAATGTTAAGGTGCATGATAGTTCATAACACTAGAGAATTGGAGGAACTTCTTCCTCAGATAGAGTTTGCCTACAATAGAGTTGTGCACTTTACCACCTCCCACTCTTCTTTTGAAATAATGTATGGGTTCAATCCTTTGACCCCTTTAGATCTTCTTCCCTTCCCCAGTCACGATGCATGGAATTGCAAAGGCAAAGTCAAGTTATAGACCGCTTGGCGATCCATTCAGCGTTACCAAGCGCCAACCCACTAGAATTGGCCTAATCCCCTTAAACACCTTTCTTAAATATTTTAAAAAAACTAATAATTAATTAAATTATAAAAATATATGATTAAAACTTTACCTTAAAGAAAAAAATGAACCACTTTATTGTAGTTATGTGATGGTGCATCAAAAAATAAAAGAAGAGTGTTTGAAACATGGCTTGCGGATATGGACATCTGGCTTAAAACTTTCACACACCGGATGTCCACATCCATTTTGTTAATAGTAATTTTACAAATAATAATGCAAAAAATAATTACGTAGTTATATAATATAGGACATAAAAAAACTATATTAGTAAATAAATGTTTATATATTTAAAATAATATATAATGTATAAACTTTTCTAAAAGTATTTCAATAAAAAAATATGAGATCCGTTTTGATTGGGAAAAAAATCATTATTGCACAACTAAGCCTTAAATATGTCTTACGAATGTCGCCAATGATATGAATCCAAAAAAAAATTATGCCTTACAGATGTGGATATCCAAATTGAGATTCGTTTTCATTACTAAAATCGATGTCCACATCTAGTTCGTAATTCATAACTTTTCTAATTTTTTTTTTACAAAATCATGATTCATTACATTAAAAAAATATAATCATTATTAAAAATTTATCTTTAAGTATATTAAAATTTAACTTGGTTTATCAAATGCCACAACATCACAAAATTAAATAAAACTTGTTTAAAAAACATTCACAACTAACGAATGTCGACATTCACAACTCATATGTGTAAATCGGATGTCGACATTCATATTGCTTCAAATCTGAAACAAGCCCCCAACCAGAAAACAAACAACTTGAAACGGAAGTCGACATCCGCAACTCATATACGTAAATCGGATGTCAACATCCGTAGTGCATGAACTCAAAACCACAACCAAGAAAAATATGAACCGAATGTTGACATTTATTTTGAACATTTTCAGAGAACCATATTTATCAACCAACAACAACCATATTTATCAGCCATTCAAAATAGCAATGAAATATAAATGAAACACTAACATTGTTATGTCAAACAGAAAGATGGGAGGGGACCACGATATTGGAAAAGAGAACAAAGATGTTGGAGTAGAGACCAGACGATGAGAGGTTTAGGGACCACAACTTGGGACCAAATGTGGAATATGAAAGGACTACATTCAGCAACAATGTTTCCGAGAATAAACGTGTTATTCAAAGCACATAGCACAACAGAACGAAAAGAAAAAATTGGAGGTCCAGGAGTATCAACAGGAAGAAGAGGTTTGAAGGTGCATTGTTAAAGTTAAAAAATTTTGGAGGTGCAGTCTTAAAGTTCAAACACTCATTGTAATAACTCTTATTAATTACCCCCAACAACCAAGTTAGGTAAGGATATAATGGTAATAATGTTTGACTATTGGGGATACTGAAGAAACATTTGGGGGTGTAGGGAGAAGCCCCCAACACTAATACTAAAGGGTTGTTACTCCTCCACCCGTTTTTTCTCCCTACACTCCGTAACCTTTTAAATGTCCATTCTATCCTTTCGAGTTAATATCATCCAACTAGTTGTTGTTCTTCCCACTCAACCTTCTCTCATGTACATGTTTTTTTTCCTCCTCCATCTTTATCAATATCTTCGTTGACTATAGGAGCTTTGAAGGTTTAAAAGCTTCACGATTCACAGAGGGAGCTACAAGTGTTTCATCGTTGACACCGTTGAGTAAAGGTATGGTGTTTGCTTTATTTTTGTTGTATTATGATTGAAAGATGCGAAACATATTACTGGATAGGGAACATACAATTTAAAAGTTATTTTTGGATCCGAAATAACATTCTGGATTTTATACTCCATAATAGAATGATGATTTTCCGAGTACCCTTTCCAGAATAGAATGATGATTTCTGAATTACTCATTCTGGAATGTTATTCCAGATCTAAAAAATGACTTCTGAATTGTATATTATGTAGTAGAGACGGTGTATCGAAAAGGGTTTCCAAAATGAAGAATCTGTAATATATTTTTGGATCCATAAATACATTCTGGGTTGGGCCATCCAGAAAATGAAAATGTATTGCGAAATCTTCATTCTGAAAGAAGATCCTCTATGGTGAAACACCTAACCTGGTAAATGTTGTCTAGATTTGTGGTTTCAGAATGATTTATTTTTCTTGCATAGTTATGTAGTGGAAATTATGCATAATTGAATTTTTTATTTTAAGAATGTTTTCTTTTTAACTTTTTGGGTGTTGGATTTTTTTATGCCACAAATGGAATGTTATTATTGGAGTAGGGTATCAAACGAAGTTGATCAAAACTTGTATTGGAAGAGTATGAAAATTTTATGAGTGGAGATGAACTAATGAGAGGAGATTACACTAGACCGTTTACCACTTATGAGATTTTTGGTACGCGGGAGACCTACTTGAGTGGGTGCAATGTATAACTTTTGGTCTTTATTTTGTTGTTGTCATTTTAAGATTTGACAAAGAAAATGGACATTATGGACAAAAGACATTTGTGTTATTAGGATGTGAATGAGCTGGTAAGTATATAAAATACAAGTTTAATTGGCACCCAAGTACAACTAGGACAAGGAAATGTGATTGTCTCTTTAATCAAAACCAACGTGCATCTGTGACACCTAAATCATAACCATCAACTGCATTAGCAGATCTTAGAATGGTCTGTTGATATCCATATTGTTGCAGCACCCTCTCTGGCAAATGACGATGCACATAACCACCCAGCCTAATGAATATAGAGAACAATGATATTGACTGAAATAGACGAGTGATGTGATGCACCTCGTATGGGTTCCATACGAACCCACCATAAGTCAAACAATGAAGTTGTCACCTAACTTCTGTAATTGGGCATATTTGTTGCCCTATTACATAGCGACTAACCTGAGGGAACATCTCGTCATATGACTATACAACCTCCCATCCTTTTCATCCCAAGGAAGTGCCCATATATCCAACTTTGTAATGATTTAAAATCAAGATTATATCATACCAACAACTTTTAAATTAAATATGAATGAAATTTCTAAACAAAGTACCTATAAAAGTGTTGCATAACCACCAAATTGCTTTGTCTAGGACAAGCATGCATCACCAAGTTGCTCATACATATATGTCAATGCAGCCACTCCACATGAATACTGATGAGTTCAAATTTTTGCCCTCATTTAATATTTAAATTTGGGGATTTAATTGACTTTTCTGTGCTTAAAGATTGATTTAATTAGGATTTGTGATTATTGGATTTATTGAGTAAGTTTGGTAAAAGTGACGTAAAAATTGATTTTAGTTGCATAAAATATTATTGGATATTCTAACGTTTGTTAATGCAGCTGGAATTTATTTTTGGTCAAT
>Ga0209589_1011123_pt1 | contig 12821 bp, 8 predicted proteins | sample CowpeawhiteBW_FD_187525 | JGI IMG/M metagenome (GOLD analysis project Ga0209589, IMG submission 187525) | Root nodule microbial communities of legume samples collected from California USA - Cow pea white BW (SPAdes) (version 2) | ecosystem: Host-associated > Plants > Roots > Nodule | place: USA...
GCTGCAGCACAACTGGTAGCATCTGCTGGTGAGCCAGAGGTGTTAAAGGTCAGGTTGGGGGTTCGATTCCCACTGGCAACAACCCACCCAGTATGAATGGACGGAGAAGGGTGAGGGGTTGGGGTGCATTGGGCTGTAGTAACCTGACAGCCTCTGGGGCCCGAGGAGGGGTAGCCAGGGATGTTACAGATCGGTTCAAATAGAAGAGCTCACCGGGAGGATCAATCCTACGGTCTCGGTTCTTCAATTAGACGACCGGAAAGATAGAACTTTTAGACCACTATTTTTACTAAAACCTTTTTAATATTAAAATAATCGAGTCTCACTATTTTTAAACCACTATCACTTCTAAAATATCATTTTCTAGGATTTTACACATTACTATCGAATAATTAAAATAAATAGATAAATTATATTACATTCAATTCAATGAAATTAAGTTAAGTTTGAATATAAAAAGTATTTGATAGAATATAGTAAATACAATATACAATAAACATTAAACCCTAAAAGATAAAGAAATAAATAACAACTACCGAAGATTAAAATGAAATAAATTGCAACCTTAGTAATTTCTGGTTTGATGAGATTACATCATGAAAAACATATATTAGAGTGGAATATGGATTAAGCTCATCCATTGTTGGTTCAAACAATCTTCTGTTTATAAAAGAATAATACAAAAATAACCAATAAGGATCAATCCATTAACGTGTATGTCTTTTCCTTGAAAGAATTGAACTTAACTCTTGGATAGATGGAATTCAAAGAGGAAAATGCATAAAATATAATCATGAAAAAGAAAATATATATTTTTTAAGGCATTTTTGTCTATCAAGAAAATTGTTATTGTTGATAAATACCTTAGGTATTGCTTGAATGTTGGACGTAGCAACACATATTTGTTGGCTTAAAATCAGAAATTTTCATTTCTTTGTCAATTTCTTTATGCTTTAACTTTGAAGTCCATATATGTGAATATATAACCAAAAAAATATTTTGAGAAAAGTTATTTTTTATAAGAAATGATAAAATGAAACAAAATTATAACAAAAATAGGAAAAAAAATGAATTAATACTTCATTTTCGACATGAATGGTTGTAAATTCTCATCTATTATTTCTTCCACATATCATTCAGGATACCTTCATTGTTAACAATCAAAGAGAAAAAATTTTCTGAAGTGAAATTAATTAAACAAAACTATTGTTTCAGTTTCCAAAATTTTTATTAAATTTATTAGATATATACAATATATAAAAATATAATAATAACAATACATCAACTATTTGACATGATGGTAAAACCTACTTCTCTTTTGAAAGATATTAAAAGAAAAATATTTTAGTTACTGTGCAAAAGGAGTACTTTTGTTGAACAAAAGTAGTACAACCAAAATGCTACTTTATTTGTCAAAAAAAAGTAAACATTGGTATAAATGTATATTTTTTGCAGAGATGAATTTCATACCTTCTTCTGGGTTGATGGAGGGAAAATTTGAATCCTTAAACACAACACTTAAACATTCTTCATGAGAGCCTAAAAAACATAAAATAGTGGATGAAATCTCATTATTTCCATCCAATGAAACAATGAAGAAAACATATTTGTGGAAGATGAAAAATAAGAATGCCATGGTCACTTTAAAAACTTTACCAAAGCTATCTAAAGAAAGTAACTAAATATTTGAATAAGAAAATTAAATTAAGAATAAAAATAAAATAAAGTAATGATGTTATAGAAAGATAAAATAAAGTTATGGTGATTTGAAGTAGTAAGTAACTATGACAAGTTTACAAAAATTCTTGAGAAAGTTACCTAAAACTAAAAGGAAAAATTCAATTAAAAATTTGAATTTGACAATGTATCAAAATTTGGCAGTGCATTGAGTTCCACAAAGCATAATTGTCATGTTGATGATTGATGCTGACATAATTGAAAGACAAGTGTTCTTGCTGACATAATTGGAAGACGTGTGTTTGTAGTGCATTGAGATACCAAAAACCAAAATACTAATTGCTTTGTTTGAAGAGGAAGATGTAATTTTAAGTGTTGGAAGACAAAAATTGACTTTAATTAGTGAGAAGATAAGTGTTCGAAGAGGAAGGTGAAAAAATTGTTGCAGTAGTCTTGGAAAACGAAAAAATTTGTAGTAATGGTGTTGGAAGAAGGTTATTTTTTTTCATTGTTGGCATGCTAATTAATTTTTTGGAAGATGGAAAGTAGGTCTTTATTATTGAAGAACATATGTTGAAATTTTGGAAGAATTATTTTTATGGCTTTTTTAGAGATCCATAGTAGGTTTCTATTACTATGGCTAGAAGGAAAATTGAGTAACATAACTGAAACTTGATTTTTTATTTTGAAAGTTGGTAACATCAATTAAGCTTTTACTAACACCATTATCGCATTTAGTATGTCAGATGTTACACAAAATGAGGAAGAAATAAAAAAATAGAAATGTTGAAGGACAACAATACAACGAAAATGGCACTTTGTTTGTGAAAAAAAATATGATTTTATTACCTTTTTCTTCTGCCCACATGGAGTTGATACCTTTTTTGTGCAATGATCAACACAAAATATTTAAATCCATCACAAACAATAGTCATATGAAATGTCATTATCGTTTGATATGATACTCGTCGAACAAAGAAAATATAATGCACATTATGTATTTGTGAATTTGTGGAGGATGAAAGAAACAAAAGCTAAGATGATTAATTTACCAAAACTAAAAAATTTTAGGTTAAAATACTCCGTTGATCCTCGTTTTCGTACCAAAATCTCAATTTAGTCATCATATTTTTATTAGTCTCAATTAGGTACACATTTTTGTAAATTAGTATCAATTAGGTCCACACTTCTTCGCTTTTTTGAATTTTTTGAAAAATGTTGAAAAAATAACGGTGTTAGTTTTATACTAACGGAAAAGACCTAATTGATACTAATTTACAAAAATGTGGACTTAATTGAGACTAATAAAAATACGAGGACCAAATTGAGATTTTGGTACAAAAACGAAGACCAACGGAGTATTTTAACCAAAATTTTATTATTTTAGTGATGTCCATCCAATGGACATATTTTGTACAAAGAAAAGTTTTATTGTTTATTGTATTGTAATGCTAAGACGAAGAAGTTTCAGACTGTGAAAAAATTTTCATTAGCACTTTGATGAAAAATTTTATGATTTCTGAATTTCAAAATGGGCATCGGGTCCCACAAAGTTGTTGGTCTTCATAATAAATAATAACAATGCATTCCGAATATGCAAATTTTCTTGTTTATTGTGGATATGCCCATTGATATGCTACTTTACATTGAGACCATAAAAGTTAAATTGTTTCTGGTGACAATTAATGCTTGGTGAGAAAAATTTAAAGTCCCAATTATTAATTAATATCCATTATAGTACTTTCATTAACAATGTTAGAAAAAAAATCATTCATAAATTGTAAAATTCTTAAAATTTTATATTAATTTTTTTCATTATAAAATTTAATAATACTATTATTTGCAATGTATGAACTATCTTTTTTATTATTTGAGCATTAATAACTAAGAAATGTATTTCAAACAAGTATTTCATAATCTACAAAATAAAATGAAAAATCTCATTTTACAATTACCTCTTATTGTGAAGAACTTTGACGTCGATGCTAATATTGTTACACTCAACCTGGAAAAAAAATCTATGCCTTCCTCCAAATCATGAAAAAGGAATGAGTCAACATAACAATAAATGTGGGCTACACTTACCAAGATGTGAGGGTTTGACACGTAGTTTGACTTTTGAATTACTAAAATACAAATTCAATTAATAATTTTAATAGAAAAGTTAAAATAAAAATACCTAAATGAAAATAAATAAAATATTAAGTCTATAGTCACCAAATAATATAAAATGATCATTTCAAATCCTAAAGAGAGACTCGAGAATCATTTCAAGAACATGCACACTTTACTTTAATAACTAATGAATGAGATTGTAGTAGTGTTGCAAGTTGTATAATGTTTCTTCAAGAAGCTAATTTAAAATAAATTAAAAAACAAACAAACTTTTTAGTTTATCAAATCAAAAATTGAATTTTGAATTTTGCCAAAATCAATTAAAGAAATTTGACCTAATCCCATAAGATAGAATACATATTAATATATAAGTCAAAGAAAGTTAAAGCTCAATATTTATATTTAAATATCATATAATAAGGATTAACTGATTATATGATAAAAATAAATCTTCAATCACCAATGACATTGATAAGTATAAATATATGTTTATTTGTTAATATTAAAATTTTTGCTATCAATACTATTTATTATTATTATTATTAATATTAATTGTTACTATTATTATGGTTATTATTATGATTATTATTATGATTATTATTATAATGAAAAATATTTATTGAAAATAATAAGGGTGTCTGTTTGATATTGAAAAAATATTTACTTCACGCTACTTAAAGTGATCACTTCTAATCTCAAATGTTCCATATTGAATATACTTTTCGATATACATCTCTATTACATACATCATTACTTTGTATATATCATTATTGCATCCAAAAAAAGTATTTACATATAATTGAATTAAATTAAGTTAAATTGAATCCTGTAATATATTATTATACATTATTATTAAATAGTAAATAACAAATATCAAATATTAAATAGTCATATAATGAAATAAACAAATAAAAAAATAATATATTACAAAATATTAATAATTATATTTCTTATATTAAAATTAAAATAGTAAAATACTACTTATAAAATAATAAAATAATAAAAAATCAGTGTGAAGAAGATCGTGGAAGAGCATTGAATGTGTTGGAAATGATCATTAAGTGTTGGATGTTGTAGATAAAAGGTGTGCTGCAAGAGATATGATGTTTTCTTTTCACATTGAGTATGTTTTGGAAGATGCAAAAGTTACCTAAAACATAAAAAAAAATGTTTTTCAACAATCATCCATAGATTTGAATCAATTATAAATAAAAAATTACTTTAGACTTGAATTTCAATTTTAAAGTATCTTCGGTAATGCATAAGAAAGAAATATCAAAGTACTTATTTGACAAAAAAGATTATTATAGTAATATACGTACCTTTTCTTATAAATGAACGGTAATGAAACCATCTTTGGACATTGCAGGTAGTAGACCTAGTGCAATGCAATGTTCATTAATATATCTAAATGTTTGCAAGAGATTTGATAAAGAAGACAATGTAGCAAATATATAATTATAAATGTAAAATAAATCCAGTCTTATTAAAGAAATGAAAAATTAAGAATTAAATAATTACATTTAAACTTATTGTGCACTCCACTTTTCATTATTTTCTCTCTTTAAAATTTTAGTTTTAGTTTAAATAAATATTTGTTTATCTTGAATTAACTAGTTTTTGTTGGTAGCTTAGAAAAATATATAGAGGTTTTATAAAAATGTGAGAAAATATTTTTTTTAAGAGTATTTTGTTACATTTAGTTTGTCCTTTTTAGATCTCATTTTTTAATAAAACTTTGTTTGCCAGGAAGTCCTTTATTTTTTCTAAATTGTATGTGAACCCCTAACTCAATTTTCTCTTATTTGAGGACTGGTCCCTGGTGAGTCATTTATATCTTGGACCAATTTTGCTCTAACATCAAAACATGCATTTCACTAATAAAGTGGTTGGTACAATTATGATGTTGATCAAAAGAGGCACAAGCCCTTGATGCTGCAATATGAGTACAAGAACCAAATCATATGTTGTAGCCCTTGATTTAAGAGAGAAAGTTGATGCGCAAGATGCTGATCATAAAGAGGATAGGGGATCTGTGTTATGCAAGGCTTGAGATCGAGATATCATGATAGGTAAAGGCTAATCAAGGGCATAAAACTTCTCGTTCACAATTGCAATTTTGGATTTAGGGCAAAGGAATAAGGTTTGGAATTTTTCTTAGTTTTTGGTTCACTTTCTGAAGGGGTTTTTAAGGGATGAATTAGGGGTTTTTTGTTTGGGAGCCCTAGTGGAGTGAGACATAGAGAAATGTTTGGAGGATAGGGTTTGAGAGTTCATGTTCGTTGAGTGTTCTTGTGAGAGAGGGGGAAAGTGTAATGTAAGAGAGTCTTCTCCATATCAGATGAGCGCAAAGTAGCCTTCACAGATTGAGGTTTTCCTAGAGTGTTAGGTAGCTCTATTTAGTTCACCTACTTAGAAATAGAAATCGAGATTGGACTAAGAGATCTTCCTTTCACCATTTAAATTCTAGCACTTTCTTTATCTCTTGTACGTTTTTGACTTTGTCAATTTCAATGAAATACACTCATTTAAATTTCAGTTTCGATTTCCAACTTTCAATACGCTTTTATGTTTTCTTGTCTTTAATTTCTATAGTTTTAGATTCCATTTTATGTTTTCTGCCTTTTAAATTTGCAGCATGTTTAATTTCCTTTAGCACTTTCTAGTTTTCAATTCAGTTCCATGATCTTGAGTTAGTGGCTTGAGCTTGGGTTGATAATATTCACACATTAAAGGTTTCCTCTTGGCAACCACGTGACTTAAAATTGGGCACATTTTACCGAGATGTCTTCTTAGTGTGTGGGAGCCCAGAAGCAATTCATTACATTCCACTTTCTGTTAGTTATTTTGCATTGTTTACTTTTACAATTTCATGTTTACCATTATGCTTATTGTGATTATGTTTTTCTAAAATTGAGTTATTTGTGCTACCTTTACTTTTCTACAGTAACTGGTTTTTGATTCAACCTTTCTAGTAGTGTTTTAGTTGAATCCTTGTCTTCCATGCATTTTCTCAATTTCTTTGCGTTTTGGTGGAGATCCTAACTTTGTTTTCTTTGGATTGATGATGTCATAGGATGATTTTTGCTACTATCAAATCTTGTTGTAATATGCCATTTTGAGAATTTAAGTCTGTTTTGATTCATGCAGTGCATTGATACATTTAATTTAGCATCCTAAAATATTCTAAAGTCATGCATTAGCATCCTAGTCCTATAATTTTGGTCATTTTGCACCTCTAGCATTTTAGTTCCTATTTCATCCTGCATCTGCATTATTGATGCATTCGGGAACCATTTTTGAAAGCATTTTGCATTAGCATCTTTGGACTGAAAATACTATCATGTTTGGTAGTAGGCATAGGTTCTTCATTGATTGATTAAATTTAAGTTTTGTTGCCACAGGATTCACGCGCATCATTTTGGTCTTGTCTTAAGCTAATTTTGCATTCAGATTGAGGTTGTTTTCATGGTCACTAATCATTCCTCACTTGTGCATACTTCCTGAACTTAGATTGTTGTCATGTGCATTTGCATTCATATCATCAAGGATAGTATGCATTACTTTATACCATTCATCTATGATCTTCTTCATTCCATTTTAGGTTCAATTCACCATCCCTCATTCCATTAGATTTTATCCATGTATTGTATATCTTTTTTCAATTTCACTCATGCATTTAGTTTAGTCTTTAATTAATAAGTTTGCACTCTTCCTTATCTTTCTTACTACATTAGGGGGATTATTTAGGTTTTGTTACTCTAAGAGCGACTACTATAAATCGAGTTAACAAAATGGCGTTGTTGCCTAGGAAATGGCGACTTAAGTTCTAGCTTACTTAGTTTAATCATTCATTTTTATTGTTAACATTATGTTCTTATTTTCTTTTTAATGTAAAAATCTGTCAACTATTAATTGTTGCTTTATCATTTTCATGTTCCTTTTTTGTGTAACCCCTTTGTTTGAGTACCTTGTTGAGACAACAAGACTTTATCAATAGAAAAATCAATGAAGGAGTTGAGTAACAACGAAAGGTGCTTCCTTCTTCCTTACATTCAAATGCCAAAATTTCAAACGACACCTAGCTTTGAGTTGAAGCCTAAATTAGTGATGTTGCTGCCAAAGTTCCATGCGATGGTTCATGAAGATCCTTATAAGCACATCAAAGAGTTCAATTGGATATGTTCCTCCATGAAGCCTGGTGGAGTTCAATAGGAAGCAATGATGATGAAAGCCTTCCCAATGTCATTACAAGGTGGAGCAAGGGACCGATTTATCTACCAACAGTAACCATTTGGTGGTTGGCAGGAAATGCAATAGAGATTCCTGACCAAGTATTGTCCAACATAATAAATATCAGTTAAAAGGAAAGAAATCAATACCATGATACAATTTCAAAAGGAAGGCTTGGCTAAATACTGGAAGAGGTTCAACAGGTTTTGTATAGCTTGTCCAAATCATCAAATTTCTGAGCCATTACTTCTTGTGCACTTCTATGAAGGGCTACACCATAAAGATAGGATGTTTATTGATGCTACTGTTGGAGGATCTCTACTAGACAAGACACCAACTGAAGCAAAGAAGCTACTGTGTAAAATGGATGGTGACGATCCTGTTGAGGTAGCTAATGAAGAACTAGTGTAGGTTTTCTCTAAACTTAGTATTCACATTACTTTGCCTGAGGTTCAAATTTTATCGAGGTTTTACTTAGGAATTAAGCCAAGGTCTTCTCCGAGTGACCATTGTTTTCAAACAAATCTTTCCAAATACAACACAAAAAAAGGACGGGGGTTTGGCAGATTCACAACAAAATTCAAATCGTAATTGTAGATTAATAAAATAGTGAACGAAAACAGTATTGATTACTTGATTCAATTAAAATTTCACCAATCACAGATTATGAAATTGATTATCCTATCCAATTTCCTCTCATGAAACCCAAAATTAATCAACTAAGTAAAAATTAACAAGTGTTCAATATGCCATTAAGAAAAGTATACTTCATGCAACTAACACCCACATATTATGCAAGTTGTGAACAACCTATACCTATTAAGCATGAATACAAGTCGATTTAGATGCAAAAACAAAAATTTGAGATTAAGCACACATCAATTTTGTGTTTTACCATGAAAAATGCAACCCAAAGAAGGGCAAACGAAACAGAACTCCAAAACGAACAACAACCTCAAGGTTTCATTTCAATTTCCTCAATGAATCAATACAAAGAGTTTAGCTAGACATGAAATTCAAAATACAACTTAAGGAAAAACGAAAATGTATCATTCAATTTCAACAAAAATGCTTTAGAAACGTAACCAACAACAAGCATAACATGAAAAACGTAAATTAGGCTAGAAAAATGAAAACCCAAGGTTGGATGCTGTTCAAAACTGAAAACAAAACATTAATAAGCTTCAAAGAGTGCAGAAATTACAAAATCCCAAAGTGGTGTTGGTTCAAGATGTAGAAAATGTGAAATTGGAGTCTCTCGTCAATAGGTCTTCAATAGAGCTCCTAGAAACATGGTTCAGTTGCTAGAAAATGAAGACAAGAGTTTTGCAACTAAAACCCTAAGCAAAACTTGTGGTCACATCACCATAAATCCACATATTTACAAAAATGTCATTTTGGTAAGAAAAATTACAAAAATGCCACTATGGGTCTAAAGTGTTGGTCCAACGACGTGGACAAGCAAATTGACATGGCACAAACATGGCAATGATGTGGGAATCACGTGGTGACTCTCTCCTCATCTTAAGATTAGTGTCGAATCTTCAAAATTGCTTCACAAAAAATAACTAAAAATAATTAGAAACAAAAATTACACAAATTAATGTCAAATTAATCAAAATTCAAAATAATGACCCAATGAAGCCCAATAGATGAAAATGCACTAACAATCGACAATTCAACACTAACCATCAAGATGGGCACAAAAAGACAATGGAATAAGCGAAATTAATGACTCATCACTTATTAAATATTCAAAAGGTACAATTAGTTATAATTAATTACCTTCAATGATAATAACAACGCACATGAACAACATGAATAACCTCAGTTTCACAAAAAAAAAATAACAAGAAAAAAGAACACAACAAAGAGGAACAAATAAACAATTACAACAATTGAAGAAATGAAAAGAAAATGACCTAAAATGTAGTGAAAAAAGACAAAAAAATGGTTGAAGTATTTAGATAGAGAAAAAAAAATACAATAAGACAATATGGAGTAAAATCAAACTTTAGGTATGGTGAGTAAAGATAAAGACATTTAAAAAAGACAACTTCGTAGGAAAAAAGAAGATAGTGTAAAAAATAAGTGAGTTTTGTTTCACTAAAACAAAGAAGAACAATCATTGAAGAATGACACAAAAAAAGATCAAACCAATTCATAATAAAGGAAGAGGTTAATCATAAGAAGTGGTGAGTGAAACCAAAAACAAGAGTGAAAAAAAGATATAGATTAATAAAAATCAAAACTTTAAGGTCTTAGACCTCACTTTACCATCTTGGAGTGATTGAGTGTGATGAATAAATTGTTGCAGAAAATGGCGATGGTTGAAATCTCTCTATTATTGTGTTTGAATGTGCAAAGAAGGTTAATAGCCTGGAGTTTCAAGAAAAGGAAAACCAAATGAAGTTGCTTAAATTCACTATGTATTATTGCTTAGTTTACTCTCTTTACACTTTTTTCCTTCCAATTTAGTCAAAAATGGGATACACTTTCAGGAGCCAAGTGCATAAATAACTTGAGATTTAACACACAACAAAGTCAACAATTACAAAATCAAAGAACAATATCAAAAGATTACAACAAAAAACAATCAGAAAAAATATACCACCATAAAATACACAAACCACCATATACCATTGAAGAGCAAGATAGTAGAGCGAAAAATCATAACTTATACACTTTACTCTTCAATAAGGAGCTCTACACCAAGAAATTAAACAAATAAAAAACCATAAAGTCAAAGAACCGGAGGAAGATGAAAAAAAAAACAGAAAAAATATACTTGGAAATTCTAACTGAGAGAACTATTGACCTAAATCAATAACAACCAAAACTTTAACTCAATGAAACATGAAAATGATGAAAAAACATACTTATTGACTTTGACCTTCAAGAGCTCTTAAATTTTTTATTTGTCCATTATTTTATTCATCTAAACAAATATAAAAAAAAGTTAAAAAAATAACACGAGTCTGTTCGATCAGAAAGAAGAATAGAACTGAGAGTGGAGTAAAAATCAAAACCTTCATAAGAAAACAAAAAAAAAGGAAAAATACATCCCATTGTGATTTTTGAACAGAAAAGAACAAATCATGTTGTAAATTTTATGCTTCAGAGACTCGAATGTGGCCTTCAAGAGCTCTTAAGTCCTTGATCTTGTCCCATCGTTAATTCATCTAAACAAAACGAAAAAAATAATAATATGAGTGTGTTCGATAAAAAAGAAGAAACAATTGAGAGTTAAGTAAAAATCGAAATTTTGATAACAAAACAAAAGGAATGGAAAAATACTTATCATTGTGATTCTTGAAAAAAAAAGGAAGAAATCATGTTACAACACATAGCAGAAAAACTTCGAGAGAAGAAAATGAATGTGTTCATTCAATAAAAGTTGAAATTTAATTAGAGAAAAAAATCATAGAAAAATGCATACCTCTTGTAGAAGAAGAAAAACTTCAAGAGAAGCAAATGAATGTGTTCATTTAGTAAAAATTGAGACTTTAATCATAGAAAAGAAAATACCTCTTGTAGAAGAACTCTGGTAGAAGAATAAAAGCTCCGAGTGAAGAAAATGAATGTGTTCGTTCAGTAAAAATCGGAACTTTCATCATAGAAAATAAAAAACCATAGAAAAATACATATCTTTTGTAGAAGAAAAGCTTCGAGAGAAGAAAATGAATGTGTTCATTAAGTAAATATCAAAACTTTCATAAGAGGAAAAAAAGCATAGAAAAATACATACGTCTTGTAGAAGAAGGAAAGCTTTGAGAGAAGAAAATGAATGTGTTCATTCAGTAATAATAAAAATTTTCATCAGAGAAAAAACCCATAGAAAATTACATATATTTTGTAGAAGAAAATGAATGGGTGCATTTAGTAAAAATCACAATTTTCATCAGAGAAAAAAAACCATAGAAAAATACACAACTCTTGTAAAAGAAGAAAAACTTCGAGAGAAGAAACTTCTATAGAGAAAAAACATTGGAAAAAAAAGGCATTGGGTGAAGAAAAGTTGTTTTGAGAGAAAAGAATGTTGTGTGTGAGTGATGCGTGAGAGGAAGGGAGTGAGAAGCTTTTCTTGTTCTGTGGGAAGAAATGAATATATTGGTGAGTGATGCGAGCGAGAAGGGATGGTTTAGGTTAGATTTTAGGTTTGAAAATTTGATTATTGATTTATTTTATTTTGGTTGGAAAGTCTCTTTGGTTTACAAGTTAGCACTTTTTTTGTTTGTGGAAAAAAAAATAAATGTAAGTTTTGTAGATATATTATTTTATTTAAAAGTTGTTGATTGTTAGATCTCTTTTTGTATATAGTATTAGATTGTTTGTTCAAGTTTTAAGTAAACCATCCTTGTTTTGTATGAGATGGAAGAACTCTTAGTATTTTCAAGAAATGTTTTTTGTGTTAATTGTTATATGATGGGTGGATTTCAAAGGTGTTTAATAAAATGATTTTTTGTTATTGGAGACTAAGGTTTGGGCTGACAGTGTTTTTTAGGCAAAGTTTCCTTGATTAGTATCTAAATATATTTTAGCTTGATTTAGTATTGAAACTTGAATTTTCTTATATTTTAAATGTATAAAATAAACGAAATGAATCTCAATGATACTTACAACTAAGCATAGATTTAATTCATAGGATTAAGTGTGAAAGTTTGCATGTGAGAGTGGAATAAGAGCAAGCATATAAAAATAAGAGCACAATGATATAAAGAGCACAATAAATATATATATATATATATATATATATATATATATATATATATATATATATATATATATATATATAT
>Ga0209589_1011124_pt1 | contig 12821 bp, 24 predicted proteins | sample CowpeawhiteBW_FD_187525 | JGI IMG/M metagenome (GOLD analysis project Ga0209589, IMG submission 187525) | Root nodule microbial communities of legume samples collected from California USA - Cow pea white BW (SPAdes) (version 2) | ecosystem: Host-associated > Plants > Roots > Nodule | place: USA...
GACTTCTAGTCTGATGTTCCCTTAATCTTCTGGGGGTTCCAGGGAATCTTTGTGTGCTACTAGGTTCTGTTGTACTATTCATATTAATATTATCAGTTTGTGTTTGTGTAGACGTATTGGTTTGTGTCATCATTACAAACTATTTTCATTGTTTGAAGAAGGTGCTGCGTTGGTACTTGCAGCTTTTGAATCTTTTTTAGTTGTAACTTTGATAAATTTCTGTGAATTTTTAGAAGTTGCTTTTATATGTGTATGTGTCCCTAAAGATAGTTTTGATACTTGCTTTATAAGACCATCTATGTCTTTGGACAAGTTCGTCCCTTTAGTAGAATCAATCATATGATTCAATTTTCTAGAAACTTCTTCTAGAAGAGCTATTATAGTGTTATTTTGTCCTATAATGACTGTGTGTACAGGGTCTACTTCTGAAGTAGGTTTTTTATAACCTACAAGAGGAGAGTTTGTAATTTTTTCAACAGCAGTTAGGGCTGATTTGTAGTTGGAGCCTAGAAATGGCTGTATGTTATCCATTAAAGAAAATTTTAAAGAAAAAAACAAGAAAGCAGTGTAGTGTCGCAATATGCAAAGTATTCCTCAACCCTCAGAGGCAGATCAGATGGGACTTTTGGCTCTGTTGGCTCTTCTGGCCATAACCTGCCCGATCTATAAAGGGTATCCTAGCGAATACAAGCCACTTCAATTACACAAATATTCAAAAGGTATCCAAGGATTTCTCGCTCTGATACCATGAAATGAAAGAGGGAAAAGAAGGAGAGAGAAAAGAGAAAAAGGAAACATGTAAAAATTATGAGAATATAAATTTGGCAGAGCCGGTTAGATATACGTGAATGTAAAAGTTTGAAGTGAAAACAACTTAGGTATTTCTTTTCAACCTTGTACAAGTATCAGACTATCAGAAATAGATGTTTCCTTCATTCCTAAATTTTGAGTGTTTTTGCATTTCCTTTTTGTTTACAATTTTTAATGTTTGTGAATTTCAATATGTAGTTTGTTTTTTTTCTTTTTAAATTATATGAAGAGGGGTAGGCAAATCATACTCAAACTTCATTATATATTTGTTTGTGGTGGAGTTAAATATTTTTTGTGTCCGATTAAAATTAGATTGGGCATTAAATTCACAAATTTTAAATTTTGTGAACTCAATCAACTATATAAAAAGTATATGATGAAATTAATTTCAATCCTAGTCTATAAACACTCTGATTCAGTTATAATTGTTTTGTAGCAGAACAAATGGTGTACTCCTCTATATAAGAGTATTCATAAAACGTTTTCAAGGTTAATCATAATTGCAGTTTCATTCATATCATACGGTGTGTGTATGTTATACACGTGTGAGAAAATAGAGAGGTGTGAATGAGAAGCACTTAGCTGATGGTGTGACGGTGGAAAAGTGGAAGAGTGTGACGGTGGAAGTTCAGGTTCTGAACCCTAAGATGAGGTCGTTTTTTCTCTCTCGCGAAGCTCCTGGACAAATGTTAGTGTGTTGTGGTGGCTGGACAACAGCTTGAATTCTTTATTCAAGCACGTGGCTTACTTAGGAAAGGTGTAGGCCAAGGAATTGGGCCGTATTTGACAGTGGTATCGAGAGCAAGGTTCGATTATGGGAAAGAGAAACTGTAGGCATGGCTACTGGTAATGGTAATGAGGGTTTCTTTTCAAACTTACCTATTCTTGATGGAAAGAATTATGATCATTGGGTCATAAGAATGGAGGCCATTCTTGGTTATCAAGAATTGTGGGAGGTTGTCACGGAGGGTGCTAAGGAGAAGGACGAAGCCGCAAATAATAAGAATGATTGCAAGGCTCGATGTCTCTTGCATCAATGCGTAGATCCAATGAATTTTGGAAAGATTGCCAAGGCCAAGACAACAAAAGAATGTTGGGAAATCCTGCAAAGGGCTCACGGTGGTGCTGAAAAAAATCAAGAAAGTAAGGCTGCAATGTATAAGAAGGCAGTTTGAGTTGGCTAAGATGGAAGATTCAGAAAAGGTAGCAGATTATTTTAATAGACTGCAATTATTGGTGAATCAGATTAAGAGTTGTGGGGAGGCTGTCACAGAGATCAATGTGGTGGAAAAGGTTCTATGCACTCTGAGTGATAAATTTGATAACGTGGTTACAACCATTGAAGAATAATAGTTATATATATCTCTAAAATTTATTTATTCAAATGTAATAATAGTTATATTATTTTACTGTTAAAGAAAAATAAATTTGTGTATGCAGGTCTAAGACTAGTATAAGACTCTAGTATAAGACTAAGACTAATTTAGGACAAAATGGGCATGGAAGATACGAGAAAGAGACATCATTATGGAATTAAACATACACATTAACGCCTGAACAAGTTACACTATGTTTGTTTTATTGTACATTTAACTCTATTCAAAGACATGCGTAAACCTAAACTAAACAACAAATTGATGCTTCAGTCTGAAGATACTTCTTTTGTCTTTCATTTTCTTCCCTCTTCATTTCACAATTTGCGTTCCTCATGCAAATAATTCACTGAGAAAGGAGAAGAATTATGGAAACACAAATGCATGTATCAGATGAACAAGTAATAGGGAAGGTAAAGAAGGATGAGAAAAATAAAGGATTGTAGTGAGAAGTAAGAAGGGTTTGAAAAGCATATCATTTTTACCCCATCAATAATGTCGTCAAGATTTGGCGTTCTTGGAGGTTATGGAAGATGGGGCGACAATAAGTAGTTTGGTCCACCTGGTGTCCCATAGGGGGTAGCAAGCAGTAAATACCTTCGCCTCCACATGGTGATTTGGCGGCGGTGGACATTCAACAACCAATGGTGGATGATGGTGGTGTAAGTGAGAGTGGGTTTGGACAATTTATTTCTGGGTGTGGGGGTGAAGGTTGAGGGGGAAGCTTGCACTCAGTAGCAGAACTTGGTAAAAAATTATATAAGAATGCATTTTTATATATAAATTATTTTTCAAGTTTAGTTGACGTAGATGCATTTTTTTCATTTTCATTACAAGCCTTTCTCTTTAAGAATTAATTTTTTTACTTTTTATCATAACTTTTCTAATATAAATTTATCACCTCTCACCTATAAAGAAATAAATAAATTTATCATCATCCAATGATACATAGTAAACAAATTTATCATATGCAATGGAAAAATAAATTATTTTTAAAAAAAGGTAGAAAATAAATTGATGGGTCCAAAGTGTTTTTTAACTCTCTAATTTCATGTGGTGTAATTTGATTTTGAAAAGGATGAGACATTGGTGATAGAAATTAAGATAGAAGGCGAGAAGTGAGGAAGAGATAGAAGTAAGAGAGAGAAAGAAAAGAAAGAAAAATATAAAAGAGTTGGATAGGCACGTGATTTTATAGAATTTTTTTTAAGGTAAATATAAATAATATAATATAATATAATATAAGAATATAATTTTAAGATAAACATAAAAAAAACTATATGAGAAAACTTTGGTAAGAAGGTCGGCCGTTTCGATCGTACTCATTCACATTATGCGTGGATTTTTTTTCACTGGTGAGGTAGTTTGGATGGTGGTGGTGGCTAATATAGTTGAATGATATAAGAAAAATAATGGAGGAGAAGAGAAGAGAAGAGAAAGATGAGCCATTTTGTTGAGTTGGAAATGGTTTGTTTCAGAGGGAGTGAAACGGAAGAAACAAGGAGAAAGAGAAGAACAAAGAGAATGAAGGGTTTTGGCTGTGTGTTGATAGCCGCACCATTTATGAGTGTTTTATCCTCTGTTGTATCATTGTGATCTTTTAATATTTTTACACAACAAACGGATAAAATAAAATAAATAATAATATTTTGATATACTTTTAATCTACTATTTCAATTATCTTTCGATTATTTATTTTAATTTTTTTAGTGATGTACTAAGTTAAAAGTAAATAAAAAAAGTAGTCAAAATATCATTATCCAAACAAAATATATAGATAAAGAAATTTTAATTGTTTCTTGGCTTAATTACTGTTTTAGTCCTCTAATTTGTTAGCAAATTTCAAAATGGTCCTTCTATTATTCAGAGTCTCAATTTAGTCCTCAAGTTTTCAAAAGTGACTCAATTTAGTCCTCAAAGTTAACAACGTCAAAAATCAATAACAGAACAGTGACATGGTTGTTTTACTCTGTCTCACTTCGAATTACGTGGCCCGTTACACTGTGCTTATGTGGAAGGTGAATTGGGTTGAATGTAATTAGGGTTACTGACATTGGAATTGGGATCAGAGGTGAAAAACATTTGTCGAGGCTTTGCGTTGGTGTGAGGAATTGGGAGCAGCACCAATTTCGTTCTTGGGATTATCATCTGTAATCGAAATCGTGGAGCATATTCCAGGTGAGTTGTGCTTCGAAATTTATAGCTTGCGTTTTAGGGTTTTGTGGATTTTGGGTATAGGGTTTTGATTTGGGGGGTTTTGGGTATAGGGTTTTGATTTGGATGCTTGATTGTCGGTTTCAATTGAAGATTTGTTTAATTTTTTCGATGTTTCGGTGTTGTCCCACCATTTTCACATTAATGTGTAGTTTGTGGTCCCCCTTTAACGGGGTTTGTGTATCCAGTCGGTTTGTCGGTGTTATATGTTGTAATAAATGTAAATTGTTATGGGTATCTGGTCATTTCACAAGTTTACAAGCAATACCCACTTTTTATGATGGAATATGACAAGTTTCAAGTGGTAATTCACCATGGAGGATATTTTGTGAATGAGGGGGGAATCAAGTACGTTAATGGCCAAAGAAGCGAATTATGGTGTGATGAAGACAGGTGGTCTTACTTCGAGGTGCTTTTTATATTGAGAGAAATGGGTTATATTAATGTGAAGGATCTATGTTATTCAGTAGGAGGTTGTCTAGTGTGAGAGGAAAGGTTGCATCATTTTGTTGATGATGTTGGTGCATTGCATATGGTCCAAATCGCGAAGCAGCGTGGTGAAGTCCATATGTATGCCATTCACTCAGTTTGTGTAGCAGAGGATGTACATATGTTGGAATATTATCAAGCTGGGGATAATGGTGAAGACAATGCTGGTGTGGAGAATGACACTGAGACTGAACCCGTAGAGGATTTACGAAATGAGGCTGAGGTTGAGAGTGAGGCAAATTTGTTCACAAATGAGGTTGATGTGTAGTGTAATGATGCAGAACAAGTTGAACCTGCAATTGGTGAGGCTGAGGTGCAGTGCGAGGCACAAGTATTAGTAAATGATGGTGATGTGCAGTGTGAGGCAGATGTTTTAGAAGAGGTGCAGTGTGAGGCAGTAGAATAGGTGTAACCTAAAACTATTGAGGTTGAGGTTGACATTCAGAATGTGGGTGAATCACAGGTACAACCTGAGAGTGGTGTCTCGCAGGTCCTACCTGAAACACAGAATATGGAAGATGTTCAGATTGAAGATGGTTCCTCCACTGATTCCATACATGAAGAAAGTGATGGTTTGTTTGATGTGGATATAGATTGTGACCCAGGGATGGTGGGTCAGATTGGACTTCCTATGGACAAAGGAAAAGAACTAATAAGGCTGAGAATAATGTACAATTCAACAAACATGCTAGGGGACTCTCTGATGATGAATGAAAATCTGATGAATTATTGAGTTTGGTAGGCACTGATTCTGATAGTGAGGAGGAAGAAACTTGTGGAAAGTTTCCCACATTTTCTATGCCCAAAAGCATGGCTGACTATGAATGGGAAATGGGCACATATTTTGTAGTAAATAAGAATTTATAGAAGCCATTAGAACATATGGGTTGCAAAACGGGAGAAACTTGAAAATTGGTAAGAATGACAAAAAAAGAGTAAGGGTGACCTATTTGGGTTCAAAAGGAAAATGTGGTTGGATTGCTTATTGTGCATATATAACTATTGTTCAGACTTGGCAATTAAGAAAGATGGTTGATAAATATACCTGTTGTATAGAGTTTAACAATAGGCTAATGAATGCAAAGTGGTTAAATGGAAGAATAGAAAACACTGTGAGAGAAAATCCTACTGTGAAGGTCGTGCACATTTGTGAAAAAGGCTTAAGAAAGTGGAACGTTTTTATATCTCGTGCAATGTCTTTTCGAGCAAGATCATTGGCTTCAAACAAGATTTATGGGTCGTTTACAGATTAATACAAACGCATCTATGATTATGCTCATGAGCTGCGCAGATCAAATCCTGGTTCAACAATAAAATTAAAGGTTGAAGATCATGATGGTGCAAAAATATTCCAAAGATTTTATGTTTGTTTAAAAGCATGCAAGGACAACTTTGTATCATGTAGGTCTATAATAGGATTAGATGGATGTTTTTTAAAGGGGAGGTTTGGTGGTGAGTTATTGACAACTGTGGCACGAGATGCAAATGATCAGATATTGCCATTAGCATACGCAGTTGTGGAGGTTGAAAATAAGGACACGTGGTCTTGGTTCTTAGACTTCTAATTGATGATCTTGGTGGGGTTGAATGTTGTGCCTCATGCACCTTTGTATCAGACCAGCAAAAGGTAATCTTTTTTACTTTCATTATTTTAAATATGTATACTGGCAGCTTTTTTACAGAATTTAATATATTTATTTTGATAGGGTCTCCTGCCAGCTTTGAATGAACTCATTCCAGGAGTTGATCAAAGGTTTTGTATGCGCCACCTGTATGAGAATTTCAGGAAGAAATTTCCAGGGAAAATGCTGAAACGCTTAATGTGGAGGGCTGCTTACTACACATATCCACAAGCATGGGAAATGCTGAAACGCTTAATGTGGAGGGCTGCTTACTACACATATCCACAAGCATGGGAAAAGGTTATGTTAGAGCGTAAAGAAGTTAACGAGGATGCATTCAAACATTTAATAGTTATTCCACCAAGGCAAGTTCCTCCACTGATTACTTAGCTTTTTATATACTACAATAACTATTAGTATCAATATGCTAACATAATGCAAATTTAATAGGTATTGGTCAAGATCAAGGTTCAATACCAATGTCAAGTGTGATACACTAGTTAACAACATGTCAGAGGCATTCAACAACGTGATTGTGGATGCAAGGAGCAAGCCAATAATTACCATGCTTGAAGACATAAGGTTGTACATGATGAATAGATGGGCAAGTAATAGGTTGAAGGTAAGTTCCTTCGAAGGTTCAATATGCCCTAGGATTCGTGACAGACTAGATAAAGAGCTGCAGTTAACAAAATATTGGTTCCCAGGTATTGCTCACCTTTGATTGGATTGTTTTATATATTCAAGATTGTGACTGGTTTAATAATTTGTGAACTTTTTTTAATGAATATAGTTGGTCAGCAGACAAGCTTTTTGAGGTCAGACATGTGTCTACTATTGGTGAGAAGTTTGTGGCTAATGTGGACAGCATGGAATGTAGCTGCAGGAAATGGGGTATTACTGGCATCCCATGCTCACATTCCCTGGCTGCAATGAAATTCTTAAATCTGAGTGTAGATCCATATGTAGCACACTGGTTTACCAAGTCCTCATATGAAGAAATATATACCTCAATCATATATCCTATAAACGGCCAAGATGTCTGGGAAATCACTCCCTTCCCTGATGTGTTGCCTCCACTAAAGCGAATACTGCCTGGACGACCTAAGAAGAAAAGAAGATTACAAGCATCTGAGATGAAGAAAGATGACACCCAAGTTAGAAGAGGGGGGATAAGGAAGAAATGCTCAACATGTAAGCAACTTGGACACAATAGAACCACTTGTCCACAAGCTCCACCATCTCCACAACCAACAACTACTTCTGATGAAGCCCAACATGAACAATTTGTGCCTCCAAACCATGGACCAACTTCTGATCAAGGGCAAAATATGTCCAGTCAACAATGTGTGCCTCCAAACCAGGGACCAACTTCTGATGAAGGGCAAAATCTGTCCAGTCAATAATATGTGCCTTCATCCCAACCATCTACTTCTGCTCAATATGTGCCTCCAATCCAGCCACCTATTTCTGCTAAATCTGTTCTTGGAACCCAAACATCCATTTCTGATGTAGGTGGAAATGTGTGACCAGCAGTGATTTGTACACAAGGTTCAACTTCAACTAAACCAAAGACTACCCAAGAGTCAATTCCACCATTTCTAGCACATCCCACTGCAACACCACTTCCACCATCACGTGACAGACCCAATATAAGGCCAAAGCTTCAGCATAGGCGAGGTCGTGTTTGGAAACCATGAAAATTTGATGTTATTTGTATTTTGTATTTTGTTAGTGGACAATAGATAATCTGAATCTGATGTATTTAGTTTCTTATGGTTGTATTTTGGAGAAACAATACTTGATGTATTTTGGAGCACAACTTATTGTGGTTGATATAAATATATCACAAGTTTCCTTGTTTAATTCAAATCCTTTTCTTGTGTGATTCATTTCCACTTTGTAATAGCCAACAAAAAGCAAATAAATGAACATATTCATATATAAAAGGCAAATACACAGAATTAACTAATTTTGGAACTTTATATATCATATCAAAACCAAATACAACTTTGGTGCAGTATACAACATCACACCATACCAGAACAAAACATACTACAAACAACCCCTTCATAACAATTTATGGGCTTTTGATCACTACTAAAACTAAGAATACATTGACTACAACAAGAACACAAATTAACAATCTTCCTCCTCTATCTGATGATAACACCATCTCTATCATCAACATCATCTTCTCCACACCACTTGAAATAATTACAACCAACAAAACCTTCATTTCCTCTCTGTTCATCAAATCAAGCACAACAAAAAATACATTATTGACAATCACGAATTACACAAAATCGAAAAATAAAACTCAACAAGCTAACCTTGAAATTTGGACAACCCCAGAATTTCTTCCCAGCATTCCTACTTGTTCTGGCAGTTCTCATTACAACAACCTCTCCACATTGACAAATGGGAGACACACCCAACCCCTTCCACCCATCACCAAGAGAAGACACACCACGAATTTCATTGTGTGAACATGTGCAAGACTTACAGGAGTTGGCTTCAGACATGTCTCTTAACAACAATATCTGGGGCCAAAATAATTAGAAGAATGTTGTGCAACAACGTAGCAGAGGAGAAGAATGAATTTAGGATGCTGGGAAAAATTTAGGGTTTCATGATTCCCATTTCTAAACAAAGTTAAACCTTTTCAACATATGTCACGTCAATTGCTCTTGCCTCTTAAAAACGTTGACACGTATCAGTACAATTGTGCCACCTCACTACTGTTTGAACGACGTTTGTTTAAATTAAACGGAGAGGACTAAATTGAGTCACTTTTGAAAACTTGAGGATTAAATTGAGACTCCGAATAATAGAAGGACCATTTTGAAATTTACTAACAAATTAGAGGACTAAAACGGTAATTAAGCCTTGTTTCTTTGTTTGTACAAGAGAAAGATATATACATTGGCTTTGTAAGATATTTTTATAGGTTTATTGGCTGCATGCATATTCATCGTTTTTTTTATCACTTGCAATTTTAGAGAATCTTGTAAAGAGAAAAACGTGTAATACTAGTTAGCTAGGTATATACGTAATTGAGTAAGATATTATTTGTATTGATCCTATGATTCATATATAGTTTTGATGAAAGGGAGTTGTCAAAGTAAAAATATCAAATTCAGACACAAATTCATTCAGACACAAATTCTGGAGTCAGTCCCTTCATAATACGGTTCTCACGGGTGGATCTTTTCAGGTGATTCGTCAAAGAGACACACTACAGTGATGAGGCCAATCTATATCAAATATTAACATTTTTCTATTATTCAAAATTTTAAAATAATTAAATTTTATATATATTTTTTAATGTTTAATTTTCTCATCTCTTAAATGAATTGAATTATTTATAACAAATTGGTCCTTAAGGTTTTTGTAAGAAGTGTTTCCATCTATTCCATTCTAATCACTATATTAGTAATAAAAGTTGGAATGGGGTAAGAAAGATTATTAGTTCAATTTTCTCCATAATGAATATTTTATTAAATAAACCATTAATTTCTATTTTTTTATAGAAATAATTAATTTAAATCTAAAAACAAATTCTTTTCATTTATTATATGGTGGATTACTCGGAAGAATTTCCTTTTCCATGTTTTGTTCAAATTAATTCGTTTTCCCCTTATTTATATACATCATCTCATTTTTTCCTTCTTTATTTTGTTTTTATCACCCCTCCCATGGCATCTTAATGTTTGTTACGAATTGCAGGAGGAACCTTTTAAAAGCGGTTCAGAGTCCAATGAATGAACCCATCTATGAACTGATAAAAGATAAGGCACGACATGAAATGATAAGAAAGAGAAAAACAGAGAAAAACCATGGAAGGAAAGTTGTCACGCGCAGCAAAGAAGATTGAACCCTCTTCGATTCAAGGACTCTCCCATCTTGCTCAGCGATGCAACGCCATCAACCTCGCCGAGGGCTTCCCCGACTTCCCCGCTCCTTCCCACATAAAAAACGCCGCCATTTCTGCCATCAACTCCGACTTCAACCAGTACAGGTTTCTTCACTTCACACTTCACACTTCACACAGCATCAAACAACTGTTACCATAACGTAGCTTCCTCGCTTAACTTCTGCATATCTTCATTTTTGCAACAATTGATGAAACTAAACTAGGAGCGTGCAAGGTGTATGCGACTACTTGGCCAAGGTCATGAAGGAGACACATGGTTTAGACATCGACCCTCTTACGGACGTAGCCATTTGCTGCGGTCAAAGCGAGGCCTTTGCGGCTGCAATCTTTGCAAGTGTGTTCTGTTTTGTTGTTCTTGTAGCAATGTTAGTTTAGTACACGAACTTTAAGGTTATGAGTTGGTTATGATTAACATGGTAAGTTGAATGTTGTGTTTCAAACAGCAATTGACCCGGGTGACGAGGTCATAATATTTGACCCTTCCTATGAATCATATGAAGGATGTGTTACCATGGCCGGGGGAGTAGCTGTAAGTTTGCCATCTTCTACCTTGTTTAAGTTTGTATCATATAATTGTTACTTATGGTTTATGAATAATGATTAGTGGTATAGCTTTCTTTCTGTGGGTGTTGTGTCCATTTTTCTGCGTACAACGCATGTTCAAGTGATTCAATGATCCTGCAGAGATTTATATAAGGAAAGAGAAAGAACACAGATGCTGAAGTGTAGGATTCGGGAATTCTCTTTTCTTCAATGATGAAGAATCCAATGTTTTAAATATAGTGCATCAGCTTCTAAATAAAAAGCACAATCTAGTTTAGACCAACACAACTGACCCTTAGCAAGTTGAGCATGTTTATTATGTGTTATTGGTACTACATTTTTAACTTTATTTTTTGTTCTTTATGTGTGTAACGGTCCCTTGTTTTTGTAAACTTAATTGGACAGATTCACGTGCCACTTGATCCACCTCATTGGACCCTGGATTCAAGCAAATTACTCCGATCATTTACTGAGAGAACTAAAGTCGTAGTACTGAACAGGTTATAACTTTCACAAATTCATAATTGCCTCTACTTTAGATAGACTTGATCCCATCTCGGAAAGCCTCACTACTCAGATTAGTTCCCTTGATATTCTTCAATTCAACTAATAGAATAGCGATCGAGTGAAAATTTTAAAGTAAAGATATGAATAAGAAATGCTGTTCCGATCAATTTATGGTTGAAGCTTGTATTCATTTAAAATTTTCCATGTTACAAATGATTCCTTTTGTGTATTTTGATGTCAAGGATTCCCAAGTTTATGCTTCTGATACGCCGAATTTTCGGAGGCAATGGCAACCCTTGAAGAAGTTTGCTTTGTTTTGCTTGTTATTCCTTTTCTTGTGCAGAGCAAAATTTCTCTTTCGAAGAATTATTAGAAAGGGTTCAAGCAGTCAGGAGATGCTTGTTTTCCTTTGATTATTCTGGATTATTGCATCGACTCTGATAATAACACACTACAAGTTTTTTTTTCCTTATGCGTGACAATGTTTGTAAAAAATGTCAGTTTTATGATATGAACTACAAAATGCTGACAGAAAATGTAAACAGCCCTCACAATCCTACTGGCAAAGTTTTCACAAAAGGGGAACTTGAGATTATAGCTGGGGAATGCTGCAGCAGGAATTGCTTGGCTATAACAGATGAAGTATGTACTTCTCTGCATTGTTTTGTGCGGGAATTGCTGGGAATTTATAATATGCGAGAATAGAGCATTTGTCTTATATTTGAGTAATGTATGTTTTGTGTTCTGTTGGATTCTATATGTAGGTATATGAACACGTAACGTATGACAATCTAAAACATATATCCCTTGTCTCATTTCCTGGGATGCAAGAGCGGACTATATTAACATCTTCTTTGTCCAAATCATTTAGTGTCACAGGTAAAAGCTCAAAGCTGCATGCACCAACATCTTCTTCATTATTTGTGTGAAGAACTAACTCACTGTTGATGTGTATCATCAGGTTGGAGGATTGGATGGGCAATTGCACCAACTTTTCTTGCGTCTGCTATAAAAAATATTCACGTTAGACTCACAGATTGTGCCCCAGCACCTTTTCAGGAAGCTGCATTGATTGCTTTGAGAAGTCCTCCAGAATACTTTGAATCCCTCCGAAGTGTAAGAGATCAAAGTACATTTGATGGCGTTATTCACTCCCCTCATAACAAAATGCTATATTTCTTATTCGTCTTTTTCCTGGTGTTTTTTTTTTTTTTTTTTTATTTTTGTATTTTTTTTGAATTTTATTTTATTTTTGAATTTTATTTTTATTTTTATTTTTTAGTCGCTTCACAATTGTGTCACGTGTCAAAATGACTCAATTTGGTC
>Ga0209589_1011125_pt1 | contig 12819 bp, 9 predicted proteins | sample CowpeawhiteBW_FD_187525 | JGI IMG/M metagenome (GOLD analysis project Ga0209589, IMG submission 187525) | Root nodule microbial communities of legume samples collected from California USA - Cow pea white BW (SPAdes) (version 2) | ecosystem: Host-associated > Plants > Roots > Nodule | place: USA...
GTAATAATAATAGTAAAATAAAATAAAAATAATAAGAATAATAATAATAGTAATAATAATAATAATAAAAATAACAATAATAATAATAGAAATAATTATTATTATTATTATAATTAAAATAAAATAATAATAATAATAGTAAAATAAAATAATAATAATAATAATAGTAATAATAATAATAAATAGTAATAATGATAATAATAATAATAATGGGAAAATAAAATAAAATAAATAATAAGAGTAATAAGAATAATATTAAGTGTGTTGTATTTAGAAGAAAAACTATAAACATCTTGTCAAGCCAAAAAAAAAGAATCATGATAATCATGGCAATTATTGGGTCACAAAAACCAAAAAGAAGAATCATGATAATCATAACAATGATTGGGTCACAAAGAGAACTCAATACAACAAAAACCACAAACACACACATACTCTCTCTAAAACCATGTACGACAAACATCAAGAAGTTAAACAATACAAGAATTTGATTCGGGAGAAAGCTTTCATGCATCAATATATAACGCAATTGCATATAATATCGTTAAAACAGGAAATGGCAGCTCCTCTAATCTAGAATTTTGGCTCCAAAAGTACTCTTAGAATCCTTCCTTACACCATAATTGATCTCCCATTTGATCTCCCACCATTGGGCACTCTTTCCAGCCTTCTAACACTCTCCTAAGTTCTGTTTTTAGGGTTCTAAAACTCCTTTTTGGTAGCCATACGAAAATGCCTTCCCAAGAATTAAAATGTGAGTTTATTGCAATGTAAGAGATTATTCCATGCCTCTTTGATTTCTTTGACAGCTACTAGGGTTTCTAAGTTTTCCCTAACATTGCAGAACCAAAAAAATAATAAAATGAAAATAAGTCAAGACTAAATTGTGCTAGCCAAGGTTTGAACCTATCCTAACTCAATTATCAAACAATTGCACAACCATTCAAATAAAATAATTAAATTAATATGCTAATGACTTACACAAGGCTTGAACCTAAGTCTTCTCATAATAGTCAAGTACTCTTAACCACTTGAGCTACAATTGCTCCTTATCTTCTTTATCCATATTAATGAACTTGGGGATTCCTGCCCTCGCATTTATTAAATAAATATTTATTTATTTATTTATTTATTTATTTTTCTCGGGTCTTACATGATCCACTTGAAGGAGAAGTGTGTCAAATAAAAATTGGGGGTGCATTTAGTTCCAAACTATTTCTTTCCAGAATTTATTGATTTTGGACTTATTTTGTAACTTTGAATATTTGAAATCCACACTTTAATGACCCAAATTAAACTTCAGTTGCATCAACAAACATTAGAATATCCAATAATATTTTATGCAACTAAAATAACTTTTTACGACATTTTTAACTTACGAACTCATAAATCCAATAATCACAAATCCTAATTAAATCAATCCTTAAGAACAAAAATTATATTAAATCCCCAAATTTAAACATTAAATGAGGGCATAAATTTGAACTCATCACCTTCCTTAGGAGTTGGCCTCACCTCTCTCTAGGAAACTCTCTTCAACCAAACCAAACACCATCAAACCTTCATCCAACTAAGGTTCTGCAACTTTCATCCTTTCATGGAGTCACTCATTCTCATGGTTTTGATGGAGAAGCAAAGAAGAAGGCCATCAACTTTTGGGTTATTTCTGTGTAGAGAAGGTCCTTAGCTTGCTTAAAGAAAAATTATTTTGGCTATATAAGAGAAAGAATGTCCAATGACACTATCATGGATGCATCTCATGTTTACAATCTAAGTCCAAGACAATGCCTTGTGGACTTTACATTCCCTTGCCTATTGCTTCAACTCCTTGGCAAAATATTAGCATGGACTTTGTTCTTGGTCTCCCAAAAAACAAAGGGTTGAGATTCCATTTTTATAGTGGTTGATTGTTTTAGTAAAATGACACATTTTATACCCTACCATAACAAAGTGGATGATGCAAGAAACATTGCTAGACTCTTCTTTATAGATATGGTGAGACTTCATGGAATACCCAACATTATAGTGTTAGATAGAGACACCAAGTTCCTTAGTCATTTTTGAAAAACTCTTTGGTCAAGACTAGGAACTAAGCTTAAATTTTCTACTTCTTGACACCCACAAACTGATGGGCAAATAAAAGTTGTTAATAGGTCTCTTTCCACTATGTTAAGGGCAATCTTGAAGGGTAACCACAAATCTTGAGATGAGTACCTTTCCCATATTGAGTTTGCTTACAATAGATAGTTCGTAAAACTACTAAAATCTCTCATTTTGAGGTTGTTTATGGTTTTAATCCTCTTACTTTATTGGATTTAATACCACTTTCTACATATTTTGACTTTGCTCATAAAGAAGGATAGATAAAATTGAGTTTATCAAGAAATTACATGAGAGGGTTAAAAGAATCAAATTTAGGAACAAATTAAGAGGTACACATGGTAATACAATAGGGGAACAAGAGAGGTCATCTTTGAGGAAAGAGATTGGGTTTGGTTGCACTTGAATAAAGATAAATTTCTTAAGCAAAAGAAAGTCCAAACTTAGTCCCCAAGGAGATGGTCCTTTTAGAGTCCTTAAAAGAGTGAAAAATAATGCTTATAGGCTAAGGTTGCCTAAAGAGTATGAAGTTAATGCCACATTTAATCTTTTGCAGGTGGAACTGATGATAAGGCATATCTTTCAAATTTGAGGTCAAATCCTTCCCAAGAGGAAGGGGATAATGAGGTACCTCTAGTCAAGTGATGAGGCCTTCGGCGCCGTTAATCGGCGGGAACTTGCTCCAACCGACGGTGAATCGTCGGAACGACCTCTTGACGTTGATTCTGTCGGTGGAATTAACTGCAATGCAGTGGAAGACTCTCGTTCTCACACGGAACTCACACACTCACGGTGTTTGAGGCAACCCAACAAGATGAAATCTCATATAGGGTTTAGGGTTTGAGCTGACGAATGGTAGGAGTGATGTCAACAAACTTTAACATTCATCAAAGTTGCGTTTACAACGGAGTGGCTTGCCTTTTATAGATGGGGAAGGCAACCAGAAAGAAGGCGGGAGAGAGGGGATGTCGTCTAACATAAATCCTAATGATGCAAGAGAGAAAACGAAAACCAGCTAAGGTTTGGTATGAAGGATAGATAAAATTGAGTTTATCAAGAAATTACATGAGAGGGTTAAAAGAATCAAATTTAGGAACAAATTAAGAGGTACACATGGTAATACAATAGGGGAACAAGAGAGGTCATCTTTGAGGAAAGAGATTGGGTTTGGTTGCACTTGAATAAAGATAGATTTCTTAAGCAAAAGAAAGTCCAAACTTAGTCCCCAAGGAGATGGTCCTTTTAGAGTCCTTAAAAGAGTGAAAAATAATGCTTATAGGCTAAGGTTGCCTAAAGAGTATGAAGTTAATGCCACCTTTAATCTTTTGCAGGTGCAACTGATGATAAGGCATATCTTTCAAATTTGAGGTCAAATCCTTCTCAAGAGGAAGGGGATAATGAGGTACCTCTAGTCAAGTGATGAGGCCTTCGGCGCCGTTAATCGGCGGGAACTTGCTCCAACAGACGGTGAATCGTCGGAACGACCTCTTGACGTTGATTTCGTCGATGGAATTAACTGCAATGCAGTGGAAGACTCTCGTTCTCACACGGAACTCACACACTCACGGTGTTTGAGGCAACCCAACAAGATGAAATCTCATATAGGGTTTAGGGTTTGAGCTGACGAATGGTGGGAGTGATGTCAACAAACTTTAACATTCATCAAAGTTGCGTTTACAACGGAGTGGCTTGCCTTTTATAGATGGGGAAGGCAACTGGAAAGAAGGCGGGAGAGAGGGGATGTCGTCTAAAATAAATCCTAACGATGCAAGAGAGAAAACGAAAACTAGCTAAGGTTTGGTATGAACGACGTCATAAAACCATAGCCCTAATGTTAGGTGTGAGAAACGTGAGGAAAACAACCGTGATGGGTGAAAGGGAACCCTAGTTCTAAGAGGCACAAAGAGGGATGCAACCTTAGCAGCGTTCCAAGAGAAAGAAGAAGTGGGTGTTGGGTTCACTCTGTAGAAGCGTGAAGGGGTGCGGATGGAATAGCATGCCATGCGTGAGTGAAATCGAGAATTGGGCCTAGGCCCAATTAAAAGTGCTGCTATGTTGGAAACAAATGTTGGCTTCAAGTGGCCCAACAGACACGCTTCATTCCACACATCATCACACACAGCAAATTGAAGAAATGGTTGTGACGCTGATCAACATTGGGCCGCAAGGATGCTTCCAAAATTGATGCAGGCCCAACTAGGTTGTTCAACATGAAAAACATTGATTTGGAAAAATATGCTGTAAGTAGCAAAACAAACCCAATTAGAACACATTTATTAATTAAAAATAAAAGAAATTAAAAGGAATGGGCCTAGGCATTGGCCCAATGCTATAAGCCTTGTTGGGGTCACATTATCCCTTCCCTCTTAAAGCGGATTTGTCCTCAGATTAAGAGGGTTATTGAAAGGCTCACAACAACCAATTTTAAAAGTTCCACCAGGATCAAAAATAAACCTGCAGTAGTCATCAAATAAAATTATAATGAAATCATAATGACCATGCAATATAATTGATTTGGAAATGTGTGAAAATGGACTGTTAAAATTTGAAAAAGGTGATATCCAGCCCACTTCACAGAAAGAGTGTCGTACACTCTAACTTGCATGATATTTGAAAAGGAATTTAGGGTCAAAGTGTATTTTGGCACAATATTTTGAGGAGGATAAAATAAGTGAATGAGATGGAGAACAAAAAGTTTGAGAAGGAAACAAAACAAAAGATTTAATGAAAAAGTGAGAAGAGTTGAATGATGGGAGAACTCCCTTTTAAAATGGAGGCTTCATGGAAGGAATTGGGGAAGAATGGTACATCAAATCCCTAACAATGAGGTCCCTTTTTTCTTTTGAAATGTTCTTTAACTCTACCACTTTGGATTGTCTTTCAAGCTCAGTCTCTTGTTTTATGTTCTCTCTTTTTTCTAATTCTTTTCTCTCATTCTCTTCTTTGGCTTTTCTAAGACTCTCCTCTTTAGCCTTTTCATCCTCATCTCTTTTCTTCCCCTTTTTTATCTCTTTTTCCTCTTGTTTTCTTTTAGCACGAAGCTTCTCAAGCTCTTCTTTTTCTCTTTTCTTTTCATATTCTCGAAGTTTTTTAAGTTTTGTTTGCTCTCTCTTATGCTTTTCTCTCTTTTTGTTCACTTAAGAGCAAGTCCAAATTGTGCTTAAAATCTTTTTCTAGTCTAGAAAACTTAACAAGATTTTGGATGAATGCATCCCCCATATCAATGAAGTTTTCTATCCTAGATTGTTGCTCTCTAGTTATCCTAAATGGAGGGGGAATGAAATATTTCCACATGCATGCTTTCAATTCATAAAATGTCTGAATGCATGATTTTCTCCCTTTTTCACATTAAACTACCTCTCTTGCCACCAATCAAATGCACATCCTAGAAACCTATAAGTAACATGCCTAAGAATGTCTAATTGACTATATTTACTAAACAATGGTTACACCAATTTCTCTGTATCCCACATCCAATCTCTAAATGATATTGGTCCTATATCTTCCTCAAAGAATGGAATGTCACTATGAATGGTATGATGCAACTCATGACTACTATGCCTACCTAAATGCACACTATTATGCTTACCTACATGCATACGGCTAAAAGAAGGAAAACTCATTTTTTTCAAAAACACCTTTATCAAAACAAAGAAATTTGAAGAATTACTAAAGAGAAAATGAAGTAAAAATGGTCTAGAAATACTCCTAGGGAAGGGAGGTGAGTCTCTTGGACAAGCCTAGAAACCAAGCCTTTCCTAGCCAGAGATTTCTAAACAACTTTCACAAAAATTCTCAATAGAATTCTAAAGAAAATAGATTGTGTGAAAAACAATTTGTCAAAGTGTGTGAACAAAGTGAAATCTAAAGACCAAAAGAAGGTCAACTAGGTGGTAAACACATAACACCTAGATATCACGAGACCTAAAACAAAAAGTGAAGCACACACAACAGAACCTGGATATTTAAAACATAAAGACTGAAAATATAAAAACTAAAAACATAAACTAGACGACAAAATTAAATCCTCAGTGAAGATACAAGTGGCATTTGGAACCCCTTGAACCTCACACTACACGCTTAAACTATTACAATTAAATGTTAAGGATGGGATTGCTCTAAAGCATTTTTCCACCTAAGCCAAATGAAACAAAAACAGCAAACAAAAAAAGAAATACAACCCAAAATCCATGACTTCAAAACAGAAATACACAAAAAAAGAACTATGCTATGTCTTGGGTTGCAGTGTCTTGTGCTATGCTCCCTCTCGGTCCAGCCCCCAAAAAATGATATTCTCTCAATTATTTTGTCTTCTTTGGAGTCTCATCTCACTCCACAATTCCTCTCGGATAGCATTCCCACAACAGGTTCACTCACCACTCCATAACTCCAAGATGAAACTTCACCTACAAGGGCTGCCAAACAAAAGTGAGTGTCCAGAGCAAAGAAAACCAAAAAAATCAAGTGTTGCCACTTAAGAAGAGCAATTCAGAAAATCAAGAAAAGTTCAAAGTTAAAACTGGACTGCATCAAGTGATGGATTATATGGACAAACTCAAAGAATAGCCAATAAAGACAAGCAAGAAAAAGGCAAAGCAACAAAGGATGGCACACAAAAGAGAACCCAAGGAATGTATCTAGAGTAAGATGAATAAAACTAAAATCAAACAAGACTCAAAATAAGTTGAATCATGAGCATATGCAAGTTGAAAATTAAGAGGACAATAACAAATTTGTGATTGTGGTGCACTCTGTTTTACTCAAATCAGTGGATCAAACATTCACTTTGCAGACCATAAGTACTTTTCATGTATTTTTCAGCATATTTCAATTTCACTGGACTTCTTCTTTTTTCTTTTAACTCTCAAAGACCTTAATCAACATCTCACATCAGTTTCAAAGGGCTACTTCCAATTCAGTAATCAACGCATATGACCGAATGCAAGTGATTCAACTAAAAAAATAATTAGAAAAGACATAGCAAGAAAAATAGGACATGAACAAATTAATGCATTAAAAATCAACAATAGGCAGCAGAATTCACTCAACAATAACAATTTCAAAACAAAGTGACCACTACAGAATCGAAATCAATATGTAGCAGAGTTCACATAGATTGAATCAGACAACCTAGAACACCACTGGACAAACACAGCTCACAAAAGTTGCAGCATTTTAATTCATTTGACAATCTCAAAATCTGAACATGTGTGATCAAAAAAACTAGCAACAAATCAAAGTAATAACACCAGAATTGTGTATGCAATCAATGAATCAGGGCCACAACAAAGGCACTCAAGATACCACGGCCGCAGGCAAATGGACCAGAAAGAAACAGCTAACTGAAACACATTAAAAGAAAGTAATCTTATAAAACATAAACTGCTAAGTAAAGTAAGGCCAGACAAACTGCTACACTCAACAACTAAGGCCAAATATGATGCAGCAAAACTAATGTGTTATATCAAATCTGCAGAGATAGAATATAGCAACAAGAACAGTCAATGCAGGCATCATATCAGCATAGGTTCGACCAACTAATTATGAACATGATTTGAAAATACTAGAAAACAATTAAACCATCATTGGTAAAGAGTGAAAAGCTGATAGTTGGTGTGTGAACAAATAAACACAGTCAAGAATTGTACAACACCAAAAACAGTTTTCAATATACTTGGAGCACATGCATAAAATCCAAAGCAGAAAGAATGACTCTGACACAAAGCTAATGGTGCAAACAACAACTGAAATCAAGCATAAAAGCACCACATCATAGAATAATCACAGAAAACAAGAATTGGTGATGTAGCGTTCAAAGAAAATATACGAATGCAGTTTGGAAATCAACTTCAAGGATCAACATGAATTTACTGCAAACATATAGATATGGTTGGAATTCAAAGCACAATGACCAGCAAAACTGAAGCAATTTTGACATAGCATAAAAGTTAGAGTGGAGCGTAAAAACAACTAATGCCAACAAAACATCAAAGAATCACCCTATGTGTGGACCAAAACCAACTAAACTTCCACGTAAACAATCTGAACAAAATTATATGTATCATGAATTAAGTGGAAGAAGTAGAGTTCAGTCATTACAATCATTGGCCAGCAATGGATTTTCAAACAACATAATTTGAAAACAGAGGCAGTTTAAGCATAATTGAACAAGAACAATATCAATTGGCACTATAGACAATTTGCCAATGATCTAATAGCAAATTCAGAACTCATACAATCACAAGAACTAATTATTAAAACAGAATAGCTACTAAACAAATACGCAACAATGAACAAAACACATTTTAGGCACAACTATTATGTAATTCAGTGACATATAAAGCAACTAAACATTACCTAAGGCAAAACACGGGATCAACAAATTCAAAGCTAAGTAAAAAAAATGAAATCAAACCTAATTGAGATGCATTGAGCGGCAGAATGAAGATTAAGACAGTTCAACATCACAATATTGATTCAAGGTAATCTGAACAATATTAATGAATCAATTTCAGCTAGAAAAACACCATGATTAGCACAGAACAACAAAGAATTAGATGCAAGCGTATCATGAACAAGACAAAATCAAACAAATATAAAAGAATACGAACTAAGATGAAGAATACTTAGCTTGCGACACTTTGAGAACTGATTGGCTCTGAATACCACTTGATGAGGCCTTCGGCGCCGTTAATCGGGGGGAACTTACTCCAACTGACGGTGAATCGTCAGAACGACCTCCTGACGTTGATTCCTTCGGTGGAATCAACTAAATGCAACGGAAGACTCTCGTTCTCACACGGAACTCACACACTCACGGTGTTTGAGGCAACCCGACGAGATGAAATCTCATCTAGGGTTTGAGTTGACGAATGGTGGGAGTGATCTCAACCAATTTTAACATTCATCAAAGATGCATTTACAACGGAATGGCTTGCCTTTTATAAATGGGGAAGGCAACCGGAAAGAAAGCGGGAGAGAGGGGATATTCGTTTAACATAAATCCTAACGACGCAAGAGAGAAAACGAAAACTAGCTAAGGTTTGGTATGGACGGCGTCATAGAACCATAGCCCTAATGTGAGGTGTGAAAAGCGTGAGGAAAACAGCCGTGATGGTTGAAAGGGAACCCTAGTTCTAAGAGGCACAAAGAGGGATGCAACCCTAGCAACGTTCCAAGAAAGAAGAAGTGGGTGTTGGGTTCACTCTGCAGAAGCGTGAAGGGGTGTGGATGGAATAGCATGCCATGCGTGAGTGAATGGAGAATTGGGCTCGGGCCCAATTAAAAGTGCTGCTACGTAGGAAACAAATGTTGGCTTCAGGTGGCCCAACAGACACACTTCATTCCACACATCATCACACGCTGCAAATTGAAGAAATGGTTGTTACACTTATCAACATGGGTCGCAAGGATGCTTCCAGAATTGATGTAGGCCCAACTAGGTTGTTCAACATGGAAAACATTGAATTTGGTGTAGAGAAGAATTGGGCAACAAGCCCAATGCCAACACTTTCAATAATTGGCAGATTCAGAAAAATAGGCTTCAAGTAGCAAAACAAACCCAATTAGAACACATTTATTTAATTAAAAATAAAAGAAATTAAAAGGAATGGGCCTAGGTATTGGCCCAATGCTATAAGTCTTGTTAGGGTCACATCATCAAGGGACCTACAACAAAATCAATGGCCAAGAGGATACAAGAAGACTATGCTTCCTTATAGCTTAATAGGGCCAAATTGAAGTTCACATGCATTAAAGAGGATGTGAAGACCTAGTCTAAGACTTTTTGTTTGTAAATATTATAATAGGTTTATTTTCGGCCTTTTTGGGTCAAGTAGTATAGGATTTTCTTTGGGCCTTGTATTTGAGCCTTGTTGATATTTTGGGCCTAGTAGTGTTTTGGGCCTAGAGGAGATGAGATTTGCGTGGAGAGGCATGGATTAGGGCTTTTACTCTAGGATGTGTGCTAACTTCCAAAGCAAGCTAGGGTTTTTAAATTTTAGATGCATGCTCACCTTTGGATTCAATTTTTAAATTTTAGAGTTTGAATTTCCCCCTCTTTTTAGGGGCACCTAACTCTCCTTTGCTCCTATAAATAGAGGAGCACCCTCTTGTAAATTTACTAATGGATATAGTAAAGAAACTCTTTTGAGATGACTTTATACTTTTCCACTCTTTGTGAATCACCTAGGTTGGAGCTCTATTTTAGGTTTCCTTTAATCACCCTTCCTTGACAGTTGACCTAATACCTCTTGAAAGCAGTTCTACACCTCCATTTCACCATTGCCAAACCATTATCACTTCCATATCTTCATTGCTTTTGCACCAACCTAGCTTCTCTTCAAGCCATTTGCATAGGACACTTAGAAAAGGATTCATCAACTGATATAAATACATTAATTGTTGGTAGCAAGTTATGCTTTTTGAAGCGGTTAACTTACGAATGTTTTGATTTATCATTTTATGATATTACAAATTTGATTTATGTGTCATAAGGTAAGGGTACATCTAATTTGTATTTTTTACAAGTTTAAAAAATGTAATGCTCTTTAATGTAAGGTTTAATTATGCCTCTGGTCCTCATTTTTGTAGCAAAATATCAATTTGGTCCCTCTATTTTTTCTTATCTCAATTTGGTTCCTGTTTTGGAAAATTTGATGCAATCAAGTCCTTTCCGTTAGTGGTATAGTAACAATGTTAAAAGATGTTTTGGGAAATTTGTGTACGTTTATATAGAAATTAAATTTGGTTTCAATTTGGAGAGAGAAAAAATTGCTCAATTTTTTACAAAAATTGTAATTAAATTGAGACAAAAATTAAAATAGAAGGACCAAATTGAGAATGAGGAAATGACACCTGGCATAATAGTGACATGTGACATTGTCACTACCACATCACACTGTCACCGCCATGTGGCATGACGTTAGCATGACACGTGACAATTTTTTATTTTTTAAAAAATTTTAAAAAATAAATAAATAATAAAAAATTTCAAAAATTCCAAGAACTGACACGTGACACCTCCTTTAATGTTGTTATTGTACCACTAACATAAATGACTTGATTGCATCGAATTTCCTAAAATAAGGACCAAATTGAGATAAGAAAAAATAGAGGAACCAAATCAATATTTTGCTATGAAAATGGGGACAAAGGCATAATTAAACCTTAATGTAAATTGTAAAGATGAGGGTGGAGATATAAAAGACATGGTTAAAACATTATGACAAAATTGAATAAATTTTGAGATGAATATAGGTTTGTTCTTGCATTTTGTTCATTTTTAGACCCAATAATGAAGTTGGAAACATTGAGATTATGATATGAAAAGATTTATCCTCTTTGTTGGAAAGTAAAGTTGGAAAAGATAAAGGAAAATATAGTGATCTTTTATCCTCATTCGTGTCTATCAAGCCAAGCCTTTTCTATGTAATGTAATAACTTTTTTTTTCTACCTTCATTGGTGATTTGTGTTGCATTGGTTAGCAAGGATATCACCCTCAAAGGCAAGCATAAAAATCTCTTTCAAGAGGTTTTAGAAACCACAAAGTCGAGCTTAGCCAAAAGGAAAAAGGAAGGATAAATTTTCTTCCATTGTTGATATGGATGCTTTTGAGTACTCTAGGAAGTTGCAACTTATCCATTCAAGGTTATCTAAAGGGAATCTATTGAGGAGTTTATCTCTTCCTTTAATGTGTGCTTTAATAATTTAGTTGGCTTCATTACAGTTTAAACTTACAACAACCAACAACCTTGCTATCCTTATATCTTAACTGGGTATTTCAATGCATCCAATACTCTCACATCACTGTTGAGTCAAAGTTAAGGACAATTTGAATACACATTTCCCCCTTAACCTTTTGAGGTAACATGGTGTCAACACCCAATTTCGTCCGGGTAAGAAATAAAAAATTTTTTTTCAAATAATTAGGAGAAGGGAAAAATAGGAAAAAGTGAGCATTGATTTGTATATAGATATTTTCCTACTTTTACTTTCATCCCTTTTTTTAATTTTTATTTAATCTTGTTTTATTTTATTTTATCTTATTTTATCCTTTTTATTTTATTTAATTTTATCTTTAAACTTTTAATTTAAATTTTAATATTTTCGTTTACTTTTATTATTTTATTTTGTTTTATTCTTTTGAAAAAATATAAAAAAGGGGGTGAAAATAATAAAAATGAGAAAAACTAAAATGAAAGTCAATGGTGCGCTTTCTCTGCACTTTTGAGACTTGGCATGAGAAAGGAAATGGTGGGGAGGTGTATCACTGCATGCCAGCGCCGGTGGAATGGCAGAAGCCAACCCGCATTTCACTTTTGGCCCTTTTCTAAAACCAACACAAAATATGAGCGAAAGAGGAAACTGGCATGGTAAGAAGAACGGTCAAACCATTCTAAAAAGAAGAGAGGATACAATATCACAAAGAGCAAGAGAGCAACGGGGGAGAGGATACACAGTTTCGCATTTCATAACAGATAACAAAAAAGAAGAGAGCACCCTTGGATCATCTGAAAGGAAGAACGAGAACAGGGGAGCCTCCATTGATCACACCCTACCAACACAGGGAGACTACAAGAGGTAAGCACCGATTGAACGTGAACCTTGGAATGAATATGATCTTGTGTTATGTTGGTTGCTTGAATGAATATGATCTTGTATTCTGCTGGATTTGTTATGTTTTATTGGTTTGAGATGTTGTCGTCCTCGTTTCGTTA
>Ga0209589_1011126_pt1 | contig 12819 bp, 7 predicted proteins | sample CowpeawhiteBW_FD_187525 | JGI IMG/M metagenome (GOLD analysis project Ga0209589, IMG submission 187525) | Root nodule microbial communities of legume samples collected from California USA - Cow pea white BW (SPAdes) (version 2) | ecosystem: Host-associated > Plants > Roots > Nodule | place: USA...
TAGGAATCTAAGTATAGATATAAATTTTATATTGAATAAAAATAAAAATATCAAACACCTTATAAGTGTGAAAATTTATAAATTTATTATCTTATTCTAAGTCAGAAGTGGTTTTAATATTGTATGTGGAAATTGAACTCATCTTTCACGTAAATCCATTATTTCAGCATGTTCTGGTATCATGCGGTGTAAGGAAATTTTTCTCATTTTTCTTGGAGATTTGGACAAGTTCTACCTATCACCACCGCCCGACACAAAATACTTTTCCCTTACCCAAGATAACAAAAAAGTCATAGTATGTCGGTTAATAAAATCATAGTATGTAATAAAATTGAATTTTATTATAAAATTTTTACTTCCGATAATTATAGTGATAATCGATATAAAAAAATAATCGACATAATTTCATCACAAACTCAAACATTTATATTCAATCAACTCACGAACCCCTGCGAAAAACCAAATAAATCTTGTGAGTACAACACTTTCATAAATCATCTACCATAAAGTACAATCAAATCTTAACAAGTTTTGATTACGGGATAAGGTTTGTATATTCATGTTTAAACTTTCAACTCCACTACTCTCACAACAAAACTAAGCATCTATATATAAAATGACTCTAATCATTCATCTCAACACACCCTTATGATTTTGAGTTAACAAAAATTCATCTTTACTCTAAGAATCACATATAAGAAGAGTGTATATGGGTTAGGTAACCCAATTCATTAATTTAATTTGTTTTTATCGATAAAAAAAATTACATATAAGACCTCTAATATCCTTACGTACAAAACGTTCCAGAATCGAAAAATAAGCAAAGAGAAACTTAATCTAGAATAAATTTTAATAAGACAAATTTGTGTTGTCCCTGGATCCAAAGCATTAGGCAAAAATCTATTTTTGATCATGTACATAATGACAAAATATACATGCCATGAATGTCTCCCAATGTATAGGATAGAAGTTAAGATATGCCTAGTATACAACACCAAACAAAAATCCATTAGAATCATCTTAACATCTTAACATGTGTATAAACCATTATGAACAAATATGATGCGAAAGTTTAAAAATATCTGAAATATTATTAGAAATTTTTATATTACATGAGATTTTTCTTACAAATTTGTTAAAAAAATTTACAAGAAAAAACTTTTTTCTGTCATTTTTTCTAAGAATTTTAATTGGCAGGTAATTCTTTCGTGGATAATCATTTCCTACAAAATTATAAAATTTGCAAGTATTTCCTACAAAATTTGTTGTGAAAAGTGTTTTATACAAAATATTTTACAAAAAAATTGATAGCAATTTCTTGCAAATTTTTTTTCCTTAACAAAATTTGTAAGTATTTCCTATGAAAAAATTTTCAAAACAAAATTGGTAGGAAATATGAGTTTTTTTAATAGTGAAAACTATCAAGTTATTTCATTAGATAAATAAGCTAATAGATTTTAAGGCTAATCTATTAGGTTGTTAATAGAATCAATTAAATGTATCAGAACAAGACTTTGATCATTAAAACTGGTTTCTCTGACTTCACAAATGAAAAAGAAAAAAAACTCATTGTGCAAAAAGATTATGTGAAAGCTTTCTTAGAGCACAGTGAAGGAAACAAGTAGATTTGCTCAAGATCCTTCAAAATTGAAGTGAATCAAATGGATCTTGACTTAGTAAGTTGATATGAGATTGAACATGTGTATTCAATCTAGTTATTGTTGTTAAAATTCTTATTTGTTATCTGAAAAATCATTTTGTTTTTTATTGTGTTATTGCAAGTCTGGGTAGACTTGCATAAAAATTTTTCTTAATTAGTTTGTCAACTATTTTGTGTCTAGAGTTAATATTGACTACATGTTCCGATAATCTTGTAATTCTTTCAATACATAATGAAAACACTCAATAACTAAGTTTGTTAGGGTAAATTGGATGTATATTTCAAAGAATCTAAGTAGTATAAAAATATTTTAATTTTGTATTTCTTCACCTATTTTGTTATGGCATATACAATCCAACACTTGAGCATCCAATTACATTGTGTTAACAAGTTTTCTTCTAAAAACAGATTTTAAAATAAATCAAATCTAATTAAACTTTAAATACTAATTCACCCCCTTTTAGTATGAGAAAATTGACCATACCATTTTAATAATTTGCTCTCTTCTTCCCGAGGATCTCTACAAAATGATAAAAAAACCCTTCAATAATATAGAGAGAAGAAGAAGAATAAAATAAAGAAAAAATGTTTTAGAACGGTAATAATATTTATAAATGAAGTTGAATAGTTAATTTTTTTTTCTATTTATAAATTTCACAATTAAACGATCAAATATTTATACTTCATTCGATTATACCACCTTCAATTAAACAAATCCTTACATTAACCAATTGTATTTAGCCGCTGTAAAAATAAAAGTTTCTTTTCTTATTTTATTTTATCAGCACAAATAAAAAAGTAATGTTAGAAAGAGGTATACTTTTCTTTAAAAATTTAAAATATGAAAATGAATAAATGCGAGCCACATGCAAACTTGACGTTTATGAAACCATTCATCAATGTGAATGTGACATTTTGAATAAAAAAAAACAATTTGAATTTACATTAAAAAAATTGACACCAATGGGAAAGTTAAAATGGTTTTGGACACCATTTGTTTCTCTATATATAACAACAAATCGACAAGTAACTCTAAAATAAGATTTTGAAGACTTATTAAGTAGCATGCTCGTATTTCATAGTACAGTGTTTGGTTGACATTATCGTAAAATGAGAAAAGTGAGGCATGTGGCATGTGGTGGATCGAAGACATTGAGTTAGTTAGTTGATGGTTGTTTGTAGGGGGCTATTACAAAGTTGGACATGACTACAATCTAATGTTTCAACATCCACCTTATAATCACTCTAATTTTTACGCGTGGAATAAGTGTCTTCTCTACATTAAATTAAAACTATTCACGCCTCTTAATTTAATTATAGTCACATATATATTATCCACTTATTCAACCGTAATTTAAATAAATATTAAAAAGAAATAAAATTAATATTCATTTAAGTTACACTACTTTCAAATAAGGTCATGCTAAATATTATAGTAAACTTTGACATTTCACGTATGTTAATTGATACTCCAAAGTCTTTGAAAATTTATTAAAAAGAAAAAAAAAATACAGAGTATGGAAGATCACATCAACCCATGATAAAAATCACACTCTATGAAACATATGCAAATTATACATATTATGAAAATTTTAAATAAATACATCAGGTAAATGTTAAACCAATTATATTATTCTTTATGAATTAATGTTAAATTAGTTAATTTAGCAGCATAACGATTTTTCTTGTGAAACATGACAAAATTTGAACTACATATATATACTTACAAAAATGCAAGCACCGATCGATGTCATTTTTCTTTAAGACTCCAAAACTTGTTAATCCAAAAGCCAATGATAGACTAAATAATACTGACTCTCCAACAAAAACCTCTGAAAGTTCTGCCTCTAAGGATGATGCAAAGGTGAAAAACTATCCACATATTCAACTTGATTTCTTCTAAAAATACTAGTGCATAAAGTCAAACTAGGACAACTCTTAGTTGCACCACCAATATGCACCTTAAGCTAATTAGCAGATGAAATTTGCATATTAAATCCATAAATGTAACCATACCCTCCCTAGTTTGAATATTGAAAAATTCCATTACCAAAAAATTAGAGACAATATTACATATATGCTTATTAGATTTATACATAGTCCTAGACACTTGCTTCTTATTAATTTGAAAAATAGCATAAGGAAAAGCAATGAGAATCCTGAAATCTACTATGATTTCTCATCTTCCAAATCATCCAACTAACCAACGATAACCACTTTAATCACAATAAGCAAATGACTACAAGAAGACTTCATAAATTCAAGAACCATATCCAAGGAAGAAAGTGCAAAATCCTGAAAAAATTTATTTGACCATTTCCGCAACTGCATAACAATAGAACAATGAAAAAGTAAATGAGAAAAAAATAAATCAATATAATTTCCATACAAAGAACACATAGAGCATGAAACCGTTCATTTTTTAATCACCAAATCAATAAGTAAATGACCATACAACTTCAAAGAACCAATGTTTTAAGTAATAGCACATCATCCAATCAAATCAAGTTATCTCAATCCACACATTCCATACCAAAAGAGTAATAATATATATATATATATATATATATATATATATATATATATATATATATATATATATTAACAATAAATAAAATTATGATGAGATGGATTAACACTAAAGTTAAATAATTATTAATAATAGATTATATTAACATTAATTAAACTGACATTAATTAAAGACATATAAATATTAAAATTATTAATACTGATTTAACTAACACTAATTCTAATAAATATTTTAAATTAAATTAAATTATATTGATATGTAGAGATTAACCGTAAATTAAATATTTTATTTTTAAAAATATATTAATAAAAGAAAATAATAAAGGATACTCCAACACTTTTTTTTATTAGTAATTAACTAATATATAAATAAAAGAATGAGGTATTATGGATGTCTAAACCCATGTATAATACCAATAAAAACAAAGGAGATGAAAAAATGAAACCTATGAATATTATATTTCCTTTTCAACATACAAAACCCACAAACAACAATCAAATCCTGCACAAGACAAAACACAAATGAAATGTATGTTATGATATTTACATAATCAAAATATTACAAAGAATCTATGCATACAATTGTATCCTAGGGTTATCTCCCACAAAGATAGATCTAACATTATATATATATATAACATACAATAGATTTGCAAAAAACTGAGGACCAACAAACTATCGTAAATCATCCTTTTCCACTAGAGTTAGCAAAAGATAATTTCTTTTTCAGAGTAACTTGTTTCTGATAATTTCAAGAGATAGCTATCTCTTTTGCAAAAATTTTGCCTAAAAACCTTAACAAGAAAACAACACATAGCATAGGTGATGACAATAAGAGGTTAGATTGAAAGATAATAACACTATAGCATATGAGACCCTTATTTTTATCTCACTTCTTAACTAATGTGGGACAGATTGAATACATGATTTTGGACATAGACACCAATCAGAATATGAAAAATTTGCCTTTGATATTTTGTTTCTCAACCATGTCCGAGTTTTCAACTATGCTATCCGAAAAATTTTCTCACCATTCCTTTGGCCGTTTTTAAATACAATGAAATTCCTATGGTCCCATATACTTCTAATCATAGCCACCCACATCACCTTCCATAACTTATTTCCTTTTACATTCAAACTAGACATATAAAATTGATCAAAATGTTGTAAAGTTTAATTATGCTGTGTTGTGTTGTTAATGCTATAAATCATTTAAAACAAAGATTTCAAACAAAGTTAAATATCATACACTCAAAGAAAAAATGTTGAACTTTACAGACCCATAAATTATAAGATAATTGCATATTTTTTATCTTAATTATCTTTTGTGCTACACAATTCAAACCCACTCGCCAAACAAAATGTAATGCATTATGGATCGCTTTTAATTCCCAAATTATTTTGAAAAAATCAATTTGTTCCCAATTACAGTTATTTAGTATAATATTATAAGCTGAAATAAATAAACAAAAATTACAGATAACAAAAGTAAGATGTGTGCACTGTAAAAGCAAAAGGAGAGAGAGATAAAGTCAAAAGAGATTTATAGAGCAAAAACACAAAAACAAATTTGAGAGCATAAATATTTATATCAAATACATTAAATTTAATTAAAATTTAATGTTTTAATATAGAATTAACTTAACCGATTTTATATTTATTGATTATATAATCTAGATTATTAGTTTGTAAATTGGTAATATTATTGTATATTAAGATTTGAAGATTTGAAAAAAAATATTTAACTTGAACCGGTTTCAAATTAATGTGATAATCAAATTTCATCATGATAAAATATTTAAAGTAAGATAAAATAATTTCTACTGTTCGCACATTTGCTTGATGTACGTTGATTATGTCCCATGAAAAATGAAACATCGTTGAAATATAGCAATAACAAGTGGGTATTCTAATTAATTTTTTAGTTTTAATTAAAAATTATGTATCCAGTATTTCTTTTTTTAAGTTTATGTTAAGTATTATTTTGTACTTTTGATATTTCAGCTAGATTGATACTCTAAACTTATTATCACATAACATTATAAAAAAAAAAGAAAACATAAACATGAAGATCAAATTAAATACATGTAAATAAATAAATAAATGAAACTTCTTAAGAAAATTATACAATTCTCAATAAGAGAAGATGAAACCTATTATTATAAAAAAACTGAGATTTTATTAATTTCATTTCATAAATGAATTTTATTATGCCCAAGAATTATTTACGGTTTTAGACACACACTCCCTCAAGTGTCGTGTGTCGAATGTCTTAGGTCAGATTCACATCCACATTGTGTAATGATTTTCACGACATAGATCTTATAAAGTTTGTCTCCTTCTTTTCATAAACCAACAACAGTCTGTAATGATTCATTGATTGATGGCTTGGTTTTTCAGTACTCATGTTTAAAAAGATGAATCATTCGCTTTTTTTTTTTTTTTTTTTTTTTTTTTTTTTTTTTTTTAAGTTACATGCTTTCGTGCTCCTTTTTTGGATTAAAAGAATTTATCAATCCCCTCGTTTCGTTAAAATATTAATAATTTTATACCACGATCCTTACTTTTTATTATTATACCATTTAACAAATCGTTCCTCTCCCTCTTTAGTAAGCAACATTTTTCTATAAAAGTAGCAAGCCATAATGAAACCAATATATATAATATTAAATATTTCATACCTAGAAATGAAAATTTGAAAAAATTAAATAAAATTTATAATCACTTCTCAAAAATTATATTAGATGACATTTATATCTTCTTTAATTCTAATATATATTCTTCTTCTTTTTTCATTCTTTTGGTAAAATAATAGTCATTGCTCAATATTTTTAAAATGAATATTAATTTTCTTCACGATGTTAAACTATAACTTCTTTATGTTTTTAATAATGTGATGCCACCTCCTATTTTATTTACCAATATAATAATTTTTATATTTTGAAATTTTAATTTTCGTCTTGCTTTGGTAAATTATTATGGTATTTTTAATAAGAAAATGCGCCATTTAGTTAAAAATATAATAAAAGGAGTATTAATCATTAAAAACATAACGAGATAAACATGTATTTAAAAATTAGAAAAAAAAAATTAAGATTCTTTTACCAAACACATGGTTCTAATTCAAAAATAAAGAAAAGGTACATTTAGTTTAATTTTAGAAAAAATAAGAGATTTTTTAACTTAAATAGTTAGACTTATTGCTAATGAAAACAACATTATATAAGATACCAAATTTCAATTTAGGTTACACACTTAACTTTTGGCGTTTCAAAGTAAAATTTAATTTGGAAACTTCTTTTCTATACTAGGGAAGGTAAGTACATTTAGCTTAATTTTAGAAAAATAAGTGATTTTTTTCAACTTAAATAGTTGGACTTATTTCTAAGGAAAAATCAAATAACTAATAAGATGCCAAAATTACAATTTAGGTTGCACACTTAACTTTTGGCGTTTCAAAAGTAAAATTTGATTAGAAATTCCCCTTTCTATACGAGGGAAGGTAAGTACATTTAGTTTAATTTTAGAAAAATAATTGTTTTTTTAACTTAAATAGTTACACTTATTGCTAATGAAAAATCACATAATACCAAAATTACAATTTAGGTTACACACTTAACTTTTGGCGTTTTAAAGTAAAATTTGATTAGGAATTTCCTTTTTCTATACTAGGGTTTGAAAATGGACCCCATAGTAATTAGTTGGTAAATTATGTTCTATATAAGAGGGATATGGTGGAAATACTCATCATCATCGTCTCCATCTTTTTCTCTTAATTTTTTCCTTCTAGTACTTCTTTGATCATCATGACACTTGCTGGTAAAATCACCAATGAAATCGGGGTTCATGCAACTGCAGAAAAGTGGTTCAACCTCTTTGCAAAGCAACTCCATAATGTTCAAAACCTTGCTGAAAGAGTCCATGGAACCAAGCTGCATCGTGGTGAAGACTGGCACCACCCTGAGTCCATCAAACACTGGACTTATGTCATTGGTAATTAAACTTGTAATAACTCTGTAATATGAAACCCTAACGTAGTTTTTTCTTTTAACCTAATTTTGAATAACATGCTTGACCTTTTTCTTCATCTTTTGTATAATTGTGATACTGGTTTTTGATTTTGAGAAAAACAGAAGGTAAGGTGACAACATGTCTGGAGAGTATTGAATCTGTTGATGAAGCAAACAAAACAATCACCTACAAGCTTTTCGATGGAGGCATCGATCAGCAGTTCAAGGTTTTCAAGTTCATATTTCAAGCAATCGATAAGAACAGTGGTGGTGCTATTATCAAATGGACCATTGAATATGAGAGGGTTAGTGAGGAAGTTGATCCTCCTTATGGCTACGTCGAGTACCTGCACACATTCACCAGAGACATTGATGCTCATCTTCTCAAGGCATAGCTCAAAAAGTTATTCACGAAGTTAATAATAAGAAACAATGGCTTTAGCCTTAGGTTAAGTGTTTAACTGTAATAATATATATGTGTGTGGAGTTTGACAGAGGATATGGTTATATAGATCATTCCTCTGTGTGGAATAAACTTGGATATGCATGTGGGTCATGTCTTGAAGCTTGTTGAAATATTGTATGTTCAGCGTTCAATGTGATGCATAAAATATATATTTCTTATCATTCTTTTTATGTTTATTGAATTAATTGAATTTTGTCAAAATCTTCGACAGCAAACGCACTGGTGAAAATTTCAGTTATTTAATGTCAGTTTTTAAAAAGAATCATGAATGTAATATAATATATAAATGATATGAATATAGACCACTATAAATTCTCGTATTACATGATTTTATTTTTGTAAATTTGTTAAAAAAGTTTGCAAAAAAATACTTTTTCTGCCATTTTTTCTAAAAAATTTAACTGACAAGTAATAATTTTCTACAAAATCATAAAATTTACAAGTATTTCCTACAAAATTTGTTGCGAAAAGTGTTTTATACAATATATTTTACAAAAAAAATTGGTAGCAATTTTTTACAATTTTTTTTTCTACAAAATTTTTAAGTATTTTCTAAAAAAAAATTAAAATAAAATTGTAATTTTGTAGCAGGTGATAGAAAGTTATGTATCTCACCGTGGTTGAATAACCCTAGGGCGAAATAAGCCTTCCAGTAATTAAATGAAAACCGCTGTTAAAAAATGTTAAAAAAGCACGGTGATAAACTTGTATGCCCGGTTAAAAAATGTTAAACACCACAAAGCCCGCATTGCATGCCGTTGTGTTAAACATGTTAGTTTCATATTTTAATTTTTATTTTGTTTCATTATTATTATTTTTTATATAAAATGTACTAGTGTTGAATTAGATAGAATAAATTTATTATTACTAGTTTTGTAAATTCTTTTTCTTAATCTTTTGATGTTTAGCATGAATTCTTAGATATTTTTATTTCTTTTAGTTAGTATTTATTATTTGTCTATTTTAGTTGTAATTTGAAATATCGGTTAAATGTGTTGGTACTGAGTTCGGAGGTGTTCGACCATTTGGCAAACATTGACTTGTCTTGTACTCTTCCAATTTTAAACAATCTAAAATTTATTTAGATTTGGAGGAGGTTGTACTAACCATAATTGTATTAAATTTTGAATTGTTCGATTGGACAATTTAAGAAGAGTAATCAAGTTTTATTAGTTGATTAGTACATAAATTATAATCTACATTTCTTATATTTTACTCAATTTTGGTTTATTACACTTTGTGTTGTTCATTTAGTGCATATTTAATTGTGGGGATTTGTGCCACAACTTTCACTTTGTGTCACTTGAATACCAAGTCAAATGTTGCCGAAATTTTGTAAAACATAAGGAGTGATATTAGAATTTATGTACTATTCAATTATAATAAAAGATTGGTTCAATTAACTTCACACTATTATCTACAATATTAAGATTGATGAATATAAGGCATTGAAAGACCAGAAAGCTTCACAAAATTGCTTTAGTTGTCGAAGAAAATGCTTTTTGAAAGTTTCATGACTTGGTTTAAAGAAGAAATCATAAGGGATCCATCTGCATCTAAATCATTAACCTAACTTGTAAATGGATTAAAGTTTGAAGTTTTATGTTGTTCTAGCTATGAAATCAATAGAATTTTATTTTATACAAAGTATTAAGATGATGATAAAAACACTGTGCAGAATAACAGAGTCACATTGGATGCAAAGTCATTGCAATTCTCAACTTCAAAAGATCAAAATCCTATTCAGGAATCCATGCCCTATTACGGTGTGCTAGAGAAAATTTGATTAGACAAATTAGATAACAAATAAACATCAACCAAGACACGTGTATAGAAATCTCGAGACTTATTCTTGACATAATCATCTAAAGAAAAAGGTGTGCCAATTTCATCTGCTATTGAGAAAAATGCTTTCGGTTATTAATAATCCAAAATAAGGCATGAATGTGAATCCAACATTGAGTTTTTATGAGTTTTATGGAAGTCGGAACAAAATATTTTATCCAAGCAAAAATACAAACAATACCAAGTGATAAATTCCAATTACTAACAACCAAACTTTGCATGTCTTCTAAATCAGAAATAGCAAATTTATAGAATCTTTTACTGTGTGGAGTTGCATTCCATTAAATGATTCTACTACAAGCAAATATTTAATTAATGACCAATTTTAGTGACAAAAAATAATTAGTCATTGTAGTAACCAATTTAGATATCAATTTATAAACTAAAAATTATAATTGGTCTCTAAATTGGCAACTAAAATAATTTTGTATTATGAATTGATCTCTAAATTGGTCACCAACATTAGTTACCTATATTTTGGCTACCAAAAGAATTTGTCTCTAAATTAGTCTCAAATTATGAAATTGATTTCTAAATTGATCTCTAAACATATTTTTGGTCATAAAATTGGTCACTATTTAATAATTTTCTTATAGTGTTCTAAGTCACATAAAATTTTTTACAAAGATCTAAATAACAAAAAAAGTATATGCAAATGATCTTTGCACTTCACTAAATTAGCAAGATAAATTTGCATGGAGACTAAATCTCCTACATGGAAAAGAAATATCCACGAGTATAACATACATTAGTTTAAATTTTAATAAAAAAATCTTTATATTGACACAATATATATACAAGTAATATTTTTTTTTAAGTTGGATATAAAGATAGAGATAGGTGTATATTTACTACATCATCATACTATTCCTATACATATTTCTTGTTCATACCTCTTTCCATTTTAAATTATTAAAATATTAATTGTTATTAAGTAACTTAAAAGTTATATTTACTATTTTTTTCATGTCCTTATTTTATCATAAAATAGTTTCACTTAATAAATGTTTACAGAAATGGATAAAGAAAATAAAAACCTCAATTTTATTAAACAAGCTTGACTTTAGTACCATGGAAAATTTTGCAGAGTGGCTCTTGAAATATTATTGAGGAGAAAGAAACCCCTAAAGGGGCGAAGGCTCTGAAGTTCAAAAAATTGTTTGACAAGTGTTATTAAGTCTAACTTTTATCACTCAGCCAGCTCCACATGCCTTGTGTTAAAGGGCACATTGTCACGGTAAAGATCAATGAAGAAAATCATCTAGAAGAAATCTATTACTATATTTGGAGTTTTAAAAGTATAAAATTTGATTATGTATTTCCTTTTCTAGTAGGTATCATCAAAATGGACCACATAGTTTAATTAGTTGTGAAGAGTTGGTGAATAATATGTTCTATATAACATGGTGGAAATACTCTTCATCATCATCATCTCCATCTTTCTCTCTTCATTTTTTCCTTCTAGTATTTCTTTGATCATCATGACACTTGCTGGAAAAATCACCATTGAAATTGGGGTTCATGCAACTGCTGAAACGTGGTTCAACCTTTTCTCAACACAACTTCATCATGTTCAAAACCTTAGTGATAGAATCCATGGAACCAAGCTGCACCATGGTGAAGACTGGCACCACCCTGAGTCCATCAAACACTGGACTTTTGTCATAGGTAATTCAACTTCTAATAATGCAACCCTAACGTAGTTTATTACTAAAAGTTTTCATTATTAAAAATTCTCATATTATAGGATAAATTTTTTGCAAATTTGTTAAAAATATTTAAAAGAAAGATTTTTTTCTGTTATTTTTCTAAAAATTTTAATTGAGAAGCAATTTCTTCATGGATAATTATTTCCTATAAAATTATAAAATTTGCATGTATTTTCTACAAAATTTGTTGTGAAAAGTGTTTTATACAAAATATTTTACAAAAGAATTGACAACAATTTCCTGCAAATTTTATTTCATAACAAAATTTATAAGTATTTTTTACAAAAATAATTTGAAAACAAAATTGACAGGAAATTAGATTTTTAGTAGTGATTTTTTTTTTAACCTAAATTTGAATATATTTGCCTCTCTGCAGTTTTCCCACTTTTAGGTTTAGGTTCAGTTCATTAGGTGTTGATTTTGATGTAAGATAATTCAGTGATTACTTCTTAGAAATTTTTAGAAGTAAAAATATTTTATGTCAAAAGTGTGATAAATATCTTATATGGACGGCTCGTATTTAAAAAGGTGGTGAATATTTCCTAGTTTATCCCAAAAAAAAAAAAATCAACCATGGTATCATGATTAGATTAAAGAAAA
>Ga0209589_1011127_pt1 | contig 12819 bp, 8 predicted proteins | sample CowpeawhiteBW_FD_187525 | JGI IMG/M metagenome (GOLD analysis project Ga0209589, IMG submission 187525) | Root nodule microbial communities of legume samples collected from California USA - Cow pea white BW (SPAdes) (version 2) | ecosystem: Host-associated > Plants > Roots > Nodule | place: USA...
ATATATATATATATATATATATATATATATATATATATATATATATATATATATATATATATATATATATATATATATATTCCTATATGTGCTATGTTGACCTTCAGTATTGGCTCTAGGCTTGTCCAACTCTTGATAAATTGTAATGTTTAATTTTAGAAGTCCATATTTTAGGTGCTTGTTGACCAAATTTTAGTTATTTTAATCGTAATGTTTAATTACATTGAGTGAACCATTATTTTCTATTTGAGATTTAATATAAAGATCGATTACTACCTCCAATTTCAGTTGTTCATATTTCCTGTTTTTTTGACAAGAAAAAAAAAGAATGATAACAACTATTATATTGAGTTTTGAATTGTCCATTTAGAAAATTTAGAAAGACTATATACTTTTCCATAGCTCATCAATATATATTTTAATCACATTTTGTATATTTCATAAAATTTTCGATCTTCAAGTACATATTTATATTTGATTGTAGTTGATTTAGCGCCACCATTTGTTTCATGTCACTTAAAGATCAATACGAAATACCATCAAAATTTTGTGAAATATAAATAATGTTGATTAAAATTTATGAACTAATGAAATACAAAAATAAATCTTCTTGAATAGGATATGACCACACCTTTTTGAAAAAGTGGAAGGTTTTCATGCATTAACTATGTTTTTCTATAAATAGTAATGGATTAGTAATGGATTGCAATCTCAACATTTTTATATACATTGTGAAGATCATGTGGAGGACATAATTCATAATGTTGGTCAAGTAAGTTTCTAGCAAGGACTAGTGTACGATTCTTTGAAATATGATTCAAAGAAACTTTTGTATTTTGATTGTACAAGTTTCATAGATTTGTCAACAATATTAAATTTAATTAATATTAAGGTAAGACATAGGTTGACAGATAAAATCTTCATCCAATTCCTCGATTTGTTGCATGAAATGTTTCCAATAGAAAATACATTGTTGAACATGAAATATTTCCAATAGGAAATACATTGTTGACCCATCTCTATGAGGTGAAAACAAAAATATAATGTTCAAATACATGCATGCCCAAATGATCATTCTCTTAGGATATAGAAAGCAAGGGAAAGGCCTTTTCCAAGAGGCGTTATTGCACAAGAAAAGTAGAGCGGTTGGTTATAAGGGAATGTCGTACTGTTTGATATTACTTGGTGGTAATATGTTGATGGTTACACGTGGTGGTATTTTGAACATGTGATAATAGTTGTCTCTGTTGAGGTTATGCATTTATAGTGATAATACAAGGTGAGTTATATGACGGTAATGCAATGTGGTATGATGTTTTATCTTGATAGCTCACCCTTGCTTTTGTGTGTTGTTTATGTTTGTGCGATGATCAAATAACATATGTATTATACGGGACCAGATGTTAATGCATATGCTAGTGGAGATGCATATATGTGAGGAGCTCGTGGAAAAGACTAGAGAGTTTTATTTTAAAAGTAGTTGAAATTGTTTTTAAACTATAATGTACAAGTTGTCTAGTTTGGAAGTTTATTTTCATTTGGAAAGAGTAGTAATAAGTTTTCTTTGGAAATTATACCAAATTGGTTTGAGTTTTAATTATGTTTCAATTTGGATAATAATTTTTACTCAAAGGAAACTCTAGCAAGTGGTTTTTGAAATAAGATATTTTGATAATTTTCCTATTTAATACGATCAGATGTTGTGTTTTGTATATTGAAAATTTATAAATTACACGTAACATCTCAAAAGGGATGTTGCAATAACTATCAATCTTACAATATGATATTGTGGTTATGAATTGCATTATTTACATATTGATACTATTTTTATCTCAAAAGATTAATCATATTCTTACTCTGGTTTTTGTGATATAATTAATCAAAATATATGCTCTGATACTTTGTTTGAATTCATTCTTCATGGATTTTGTCATCGTAAAGAAGGTGGAGTTTGTTAAAGAAGACGAGCCCTTTTAAGCTAATGGACTTTTTATACAAAACACTCACTTTACCATGAAGTCCATTGTTAGAACTAAAACAACGTTAGACGAGTAGCGAGAATGTATTACTAATGAAATAAATTATTGTAATTGATTAACAATTTTTGAAGATAAAAAATATATAATGTGTTATGTGCTTTCATATGTTTAATAGTTGATATTCAAGAATTATTTGCAAATTGAAAGTCTGGTATATACAAAGACCAAGTCTTAGCATTAGACGAGTCTAAACAATAGACAAGTTAGTACAATAGACGAGTGCATCAAAGGTAACCACTAGGTAAAACCATCAGATGGCTCAAGTCATGAAAAGACCTAAGCCTTCATATGGCATAAGATTTTAGACAACTCATGGCAATTTAAGCCATTAGATTACTTAAACAATAGAACTATATACATCAGTTTTGTACTTGTGTTAGACTAGTTAGAACATGATCAGGGCGGATGTTTACGGTGGCAGGGAGGGGCCATGGCCTCCCAACATTTTGAAATTTTTTTAAGTATATATATATATATATATATATATATATATATATATATATATATATATATATAATAATTTATTGAATTTTTTAAATTATAGGAAATACATTTTAGGAATCGATGAAAATTAAATTGTGTAATTCTTTATTTTTTTTTATAAAGCACAATATTTAATGTTAATAGATAATAATAAATAAAAAAATTTAGGTTTAATTTCTCTTTTAGTTCCTGTTTTTGTCAAAAAATTGAGACTAGGATTATATTAATAATTTCAACAAAGCAATTCATTCATATTAAGAGTTTCAATCTTAATGAAAGAATTACCGACTCGTTTCAAAAAAATTAAGTAAAAGACCAAATTGCATTAGTTTTTCAAAAAATCGGGACCAAATTAAGTCTAAAAAACTTAGATGACCATACTTAACATTTTTAAACAGAAACATAAATCAAAAGAGTACTTAAACCAAATATTTATTAATATCATTTTTATTTTCATTCTTATTGTCTTTTTAGTTTTTCATAAATTGTAATAATCTTTCACTCTCATATATTTTCTTTTTGTTTTTTTTTTTTTTTTTTTTTTAAAAAAAGTTTGACACAAACTCATTATTTTTGCTTTCATTTCTCATCTATCCTCTTGCTTTCTTGTCTCTTGTCTCACTTGATAATGAAAACATTACTTTTTATCTCATTAGTTTTTTGTCTATTCATTTTTTATGAATATAGAAAAAAATGTATCATGTATTTGTTCAATTTTTAATTGTGACTTAACTATAATACACATTTTTTTAATAATTATGTGCCTCAATTTTTTATTAAATTATATTTTTTAATATTATGTACAAAATAAGTATATTGATAAAAAATAAAAAAATAAATTCATTATTAAAAAGTGATAAAAAAGAAACTATTGATGAAAACGAGATAGACTATATTTCTTCACATATTTGAAACATTATACTAATGATCAAATTATTTAGTAAAGAAGTCATTTTTTGAAATATTATACTAATGACAAAATATAATAATCTCAAAATTATATTACTTTGCCCCTCCAATATTTTTAGTCCGTCACTGAGTATGATACACTATTTGATATCTTACTTGCGCATGATTGTGCACATTGCATAGTGAACAAAGTGAAAGTGAAAATAAAAGTGAGAATTGTTAGTAATGTTTATGCTTACAAGAATAATCTGAGAGCTTATATTGTCATATTCATCTTGTTAGAAAGTGATATTAGGTTGATCAAAACCATTATAATTCCTTCACTTGTGTGAAGTATACCTTAAGAGCGCTATTGTAACTCTCCTATGTGAGAGATTGTTACTTTCATTATACATGAGAGCTCTTAATCTTAAAGGAAGAATGAGACTAACACCTATATAGGTTTAAATTCTTATAACTTAGAGAGGGTTAAACTCATTGATTTTGGGAGATGTTAAACTCGTACCTGGAGAGGATTGACTTGTTGTAAGAAACTGACTGCTTAAGCAACTGAACATATCATCAAGTAGACTTTTGTGTGTATGCCTTTGAATTGATTGGTTAACCTAAAAACTAGGAGATAAGTGTTCAAATAATCTAAACACCTTTCCTTAACTTGTGCTAAGCTAGAATCTAAAAATAGAAAAGAAAAATTGAAGGCCAAAAGAACAAAAGCCGAGAGCAAAAATGCTTCCTAATGAACTCAAAATTTAACAATTATGGTACATTATGGTTCTAGCTTGTGTGAACTCAAAATTGAACAATTATGGTGCATTATGGTTCTAGTGTTTAATGTGTATGGCAAATTAGTTCCATCATTATTTGGCCTTAGTCTTATTTGGTATATGCATGATTGATTAGCCTTTGTGATTGCATGCTCAAATTACTTTTCATAGAGTCTTCTTTCTTGCTTTGCTTGGGTTAGACTTGTTGCTAGTTTTATCATATGAATTTTATTTCTTTAGAGTTTAGCTTTCTTTGTTTTTGTATTTTTCTTGCTTGTCATTAAGTTCTTAAAGTTTTATCATTGGAGTTCTCATTTTTTGCTCTTCTAAGTGTGTTTGCCAAAATATCAATACTCTTGTATTGCTTTTCTATTGAATTTTAGGTCGTAGTGGAGTTTACACTCTCTTAGGAGAGCTTGAGTGCTAGCTTAGCCTTGTTTGTTTTTTGTGAAAGAACTAAACATTTTTATGAGTATTATTCTGTATAGTTATGTTGTTAAAAGAAGTTAAATAGATTATCTTAAATGTATAAGTTATAAATTTAATTTTTTAATTATACAAAGTTTATTTGTAATTGTTGATATTGGCGCGAAATGATGTGTCAAGTTTGAAAAGGATGAAATCATTATTATTTACAAAATTATCTTATATCAATCTACAACTTTCTTATAATGTAAAGTGATGGATTTAACCACTACAATGAGTTATTCTTTTAATTTTATATATTTATTAATAATTTATATTTAAAGAACAATAATTATAAATTTTATACTATTTGTTGATGGTTTTTTAATATGCTTAGAAAAATTATATAATTTTATCAGTATTCTATGAAGTTACTTAAAAAGTAATTAAAAATATCATAAAAAGGCAACTTTTCTTAAATAATAATAAATTTTGTAAATGTGCAATTTTTTACAGGTTCTTTAGATTTTTTTAATTTAACAATATTAGTTCATTATTAATATAATTGTTAATAAATTTATTAATTTTATTTAATAAATAATTCTAACATGTTAATAAATGTTGATAATTATATATTATGTTGAATTCCACTTATTCCATTTTAAAAAGTTAAATGTAGAATTAAATTCTTATAAATCAAGATTTACACTGGAAGTACAATTAGACCAAAAGTTAATCAAATATGATTGTTTAAGCCTATGATTCATGTATAAATATAAATACCATCTTTCTTACAAAATATTAAGAATATAATTATCATTATAAAAAATAAGGTCATATATTTTATAAATTTGTAAAAGCTTAATAAAAATACAGTAAATAAAAATTTATGTTCTTATACTTAATATTTTTAAACATAAAGCAAATTGAATATTTAATGTTAAAATAATAACAATAAGATATAATAGACAATTTTGAAAATATTTTTATTATTTTAATCATATTTAAATAGAATTACTTGTATTTAAATATATATATATATATATATATATATATATATATATATATATATATATATATATATATATATATAATAGCATGTTCCAAAAAATAATTGAATAACTGAATTGACGATTATCACAAAACATGTATGAATACCAAATGAAAGAAAGAATAAAACACATGATACATTTCCAACCTTCTTTTTCGTCATGTTTATATAACAACTTTCAATACTATGATTTTAATAATGTTTTACTTCATTTAATTATAAATCTAATGTTATTATATACATATTCTTTTATTAAAAGCAATCACATCAAAAAGTTATTTAAAACTCCTCTCTTGTTGATGTGTATTTATTTATTTTTAAATAACGAGGAAGATGAGAAGCAATGAAAAAAAATAAAACATAAAGAATTGAAAATCAAAATTATAAAGAATTGAAAATCAAAATTATAATGATTTCGGTTGGGTGGTTGCAGTCCATTGTCAGAAAGAACCACAAATGATAATTTTAGTAATATCATATACACATACTTAAAAAGGAAAAAATAACACATATAGCATTTGACAAATATTTTGACTTATTTTAATTTAAATTAAATTCAACATGCGAATGGTGAATTACACTTCATATAGGTTTTTAAACTAATTTTGATTTAATTCTTTATTTTTTATATTCAGTCTTAAAGTATTTGAAATTATTTTTTAGATCATAAACATAAATACAAATTAACATTAATAATTGCTTAAAAAATAAAAAAATAATAATAATGAAAATATTATACATCATAATTTATTAAATTTATAATGCAGTTTTTTTTTCTTTAAATGTATTAACATTATAATACACAGTCAATACAAATAGTACAAATTTGCATGCATTTATCAATCAAAATCATAAGTTCTAATTTATATATATATATATATATATATATATATATATATATATAAATTTGAAATAAAATAGGAAGAATCTTGTGTTTATGAAATACATGAAACCTTAGGTATTTCTTTATTTCTGTCATTATTTTTCTAAAAAAATTAATAAAAATAAGATAATTAAAAATTAAAATAAAATATATTTTTATTCTTTAATTTCTTTTATAAAAATTAAAATCAGTCATTCTCAAAATTTTATAATAATTTAATTTCATGTCTAAATCGATATGTGAATTTGAATTAATTTTTAAAATAATGTTTAAAAAATATATAAATATGAACGTTGGGTTCGTGTTAGTATTTCCGAGGTGGTTTTGTTATTCTGTTTAACCATGGTTAATGAATGTTTTGACCACACCACTCGTCCACCTTCTATATAACCAGTAATAAACCACCCAACTCTTTCACACCATTCAGTATTCCTTCTTCCGAGCACAACTTGCTGTGCTCTTCATCTCTCTCTTACCTCTGCACTCTTTTTCTCCACCCTTCTTCTCTCTTCACATTCTCAACACCAAAACAAAAAAATGTCACTCGATGTTCATCCCCTTTTGTTCTTCCCTGGTCTTGTTGAGTCCCAAGTTCTCTCTGTTCAAGCTGTTCTATGTGTTATCCTCTTCACCTTCCTTTTCATACTTTTCCTTACTCCCGGAGGTCTTGCCTGGGCCTTGTCCAAGTCATCGGTGCAACCCATTATCCCTGGTCCAGTAACGGCCCAGCTCCGAGTCTTCACCGGTTTAACTCCTCACCGGACATTGGCCAAACTGGCTCGCTCGCACAGTGCGGAGAAGCTCATGGCTTTCTCCGTCGGCTTAACCCGGTTCGTCATTTCAAGCGAACCGGAAACTGCTAAGGAGATTCTGGGGAGTACTGGTTTTGCTGATAGACCGGTGAAGGAATCGGCTTATGAGCTTCTGTTCTACCGTGCGATGGGATTCGCACCATACGGAGAGTACTGGAGGAACCTCAGGAGAATATCCGCTCTCCACCTCTTTTCTCCGAAGAGAATAGCCGGATTCGAAGGGTTCCGGTGCGAGGTGGGGTTGAAAATGGTGGAAGAGGTGAAGAAGGTTATGAGTGAGGACAGACCCGTGGAGGTTAAAAAGGTGCTTCATTTGGGGTCGTTGAACAATGTAATGATGACCGTTTTTGGGATGTGTTATGGGTTTTACGAGGGTGAGGGGGCTGAGCTTGAGGCATTGGTGAGTGAAGGGTATGAGCTTTTGGGTGTGTTTAACTGGAGCGACCATTTTCCCTTGCTGGGGTGGTTGGATTTGCAGGGTGTGAGGAAGAGATGCAGGGATTTGGTTGAAAAGGTTAATGCTTTTGTTGGGAAGATCATTGAGGAACACAGAATGAAGAGGGAGAAGGGTGAGTATGTGAAAGATGAAGGGATGTCTGATTTCGTTGATGTGTTGCTTGATTTGGAGAACGAAAACAAACTCAGCCAGGCTGATATGATTGCAGTGCTTTGGGTAAGTTATTTATCATCTTTCCTTTAGATCTCAGGGATTTGTTTGGTCTCATCATTTTGCATGTTGGTGAAAAGTTACAGTAAACTTGAAATGAAGCTTTGATCTGTTTATATCTATGTTTGCATGTCACTGAACAATGGTATTTTCATCAATAGATTTAGGTATTATTATAATTATTGTATGGTGTTGTAACTTGGAAGTTTCTCAGGAAATGATTTTCAGGGGAACAGACACAGTGGCGATTCTACTGGAGTGGATTCTGGCGAGGATGGTTCTCCACCCTGAGATACAAGAAAAGGCTCAAAGGGAAATAGACAGTGTGTGCGGATCCTCAAGGTTGGTTTCCGATGCAGACATTCCGAACCTGCGGTACCTTCAGTGCATTGTGAAGGAGGCTCTGAGGGTGCACCCACCGGGCCCTTTACTCTCCTGGGCTCGTCTGGCAGTGCATGATGTGACTGTGGGCGACAAGCACATTCCGAAAGGCACGACGACGATGGTGAACATGTGGGCAATCACGCACGACGAGAGGGTGTGGGCTGAACCGGAGAAGTTCAAACCGGAGCGGTTCATTGAGGAGGATGTGAGCATAATGGGGAATGATTTGAGGTTGGCTCCGTTCGGGTCTGGGAGAAGGGTGTGTCCTGGGAAGGCCTTGGGCTTGGCCTCTGTTCATCTTTGGCTTGCTCAGCTCCTTCAGAATTTCAAATGGGTTTCTTCTGATGATGGTGCTGTGGATTTGGAAGAGCAACTCAAGCTCTCCATGGAGATGAAGAAACCACTGTCTTGCAAGGTTGTGCCTAGGGTTGCTGTTTCCGTGTTTTGAGTTTTTATTTAGTATTAATTAAGTAGGGTTTAGTTAATCTCTTTTATCTGTTGTTGTGTTTTCCTAGGTTGTTTTAGGGTTTAATGGTAGGTTTTGGAGGTTGTTAATTGGTGGAGAGCTAGTAGGTGAGAGAATGTGAGAAGTTGGTGGTTTTATGAGTTAATGGATGTCAGTGAAGAATGTTGTTTTCTATGTGTGTGGTTTTCTTTATGGACTTGGTCTAAATTATTTTAATGGTAGTAAATTAGTGATTTTAGTTAAAGTTTTTGCACTTCATAAAAAATTATATTAAATAAATTAATCTTTTCATGTAGTAATTCAGTGATTTTAATTAAAGATTTTTCACTCTATTAAAAGTGGTATTAAATTAAACACTTTGTTATAAGAGTATTTTGGACTACTTACCTTAATTTGGTTTTAGATATGATGTACTATATAACACCCAATCAAGTTAAATGATTGTTTGAGATCTTTATAGTGAAATATTTGAGCAAATAAATATTTGTTTAATTTTTATGTAAGGATTAAACTCTAAATAAAAACTTAGGAAAACAAGTCTTTTTTTAAAATTTTGTAATGAAATAAATTTCAAAATAAATCTTTAAACCAAACAATGGGGTAATGCTTATTTAAAGTTAAATATTTGAATAAGAACTTGCAAGATTCTATAAAACTATTATATTGAATATGTTTTGAGGAATAAAAAATCAATGTTTTAAATCATGTTTAAAAGTGAAGGTTTGGGAATTTCTGGTGACATATAAGGTGTGAGTGTTATGTAATAATTTGTGTAAATTTAGTTGAGGAGTTCTTCATTATTCGGATAGTTCAACTTGAGATTGGTTAAGTTATCCAATTTAATGATAAAAGTTAAATAATCAAGATGAGTTCGAGGTTGTATTTAACATATAAATTTTGTACTATATATAATGAATATTAGTAATTTAATTACTTGAAAATATTTGGTTAAAGCAGCATAATTTATATGGATGATTTATATATTACTCTTTCTTAGCAATCTATGCCTTTGAATAAAACAAAACATTATTGATTTTGTACCAAAAACATTTGGTTGAAGGAGAAAGAAAGTACATTATCAGATATGTAAAGATTCTGAAATACAAACATTATTTTAGCTAATATGAACCTACTTAAAACCTGGGTTAAATATGTTTTTGGTTCCTTAACTTTCAGTTAATTTTGGAATTAGTCCATTTCGAAACTTTAAACTAATTTAGTTCTTCATCTTTTAAATTACGTGAATTTAGTCCTTTTAATCAAATTTTGTTAAATTTATTTGACATTTCAAGTGCATTTCATAATAATATTTGACTTAATATTAAAGTAAAAATGTGTCAAACCGTATAAACAACTCAATTACAATCTTGAAATGTGTACGAAACATCAAATAAACCTAACAAAATTTGATTAAAAGGACTAAATCCACTTATTTCGAAAGATGAAGGATTAAATTGGTCAAAAATTTCAAAATGGATTAATTTTAAAATTTACTGAAAGTTAAGGAACCAAAAACATATTTAACCCAAACCTATATATAGACTTATTACATAATTTGAATAAAATATTGTGTTTGTAATGTTAAATTCAAATGGAAAGGAATGATTATTCTGCTTCAACAATTGTTCGAGTGCAACCTGCACTTAATTCTACAATAGCCAACATGTGAGATTGAGATAGTTTATTCTTTTAAAATTGATTCTATGAATAAAATTTTTAGGTCGTGAGATTCTATCAAAAGGTGATTTGCCAAAATTTTATCCATCAAAGATTCAATTATTCAACTATCAAAGATTTACTTATTTTTTAATTATCAGAGCTTGAACTTAATTAGTTGATGGATATTTATTGTATTTTAGCTAAATTGTAATTTTAATTTATTTTAAATTGTATTCAATATTTTGGTTCTCTGATTCTTTAACTTGTATTTTAGTTTTAATATTTATCAATTTATTCAATATGATTTATTTTTAATTCAATTTCACCATATATCAATTTCTGGAATTTTTTTTCCTCCACTTTCCACCACATTTTTCCTTTTCTCCTTGTTCTCCCTCATCCATCTCCCATCACCCCTTTTGTCCTTCTTCCTCTCTTCACCACCATTTTCTCTCTTCTTCCTCTCTTAGCTTTCTTTACCCTCTGCACTTTAACTCTGCAAACTTGATTTAATAAAGGACACAACGAAACTCCACACAAGAAGTTTTTTAGAAGGAAAATTGTGGTGGTTGTCTTTGTTCCTTTCAAAGAAGACAACAAGTTTGGTGGAACTTCTCAAGGATATAGTAAGAAGTAAAGTGAAATTGATGTTATATCCAATTATGAGGTTCAATTCAAGGAGTAGATTTACTTTCACTTGTCATATTAGAGGTTGAAGAAATTGGGGAATATCATAACCTAACCGATGTTGACCAAAAGTTTTAAAGAGTTAAAATATATAATACGTTCAAAATTTATATATTTAATTATTATCACCGATACATAAGATAGTATAATTATAACTAAAATGAAACAAAAAGAAAGAGAAAAGTAAGACTTGCAGAATCAAGGAAAAGATATATTGAATATTGTATTTAGAAATCGTACAAAAGTGGGTTTATATAGACCATCTGCAACCTATGTAACTATATGAAAAAGGACGTTACAATAGTTATAACAGACTATGTAATATCCCCCCATAAGGGATGATCCACCATGAGTTTAGAGCGAAAGCTAGAAAAGGAAGAACCAGAGAAAGGCGTTGTGAGAGTATCAACAATCTGAGTAACAATGGGAATATGTTGCAGCTTAAGATGTTGTTTCTAAATGTGATCACGAACAAAGAACAAGTCTAACTCAAAATGCTTGGTTGTGGAATGAAGGACAGAGTAGATTTGCTTCACTAGTTATACGAGAGGTTAACAAGAAACATCACAACCCTTGACCAATCATGACCAATAATTTTGGTGACTAATACAATAAATATGAATACATAATTTAGTATAATTATAACTAAAAGAGATCACAGAAACATTTGCTCTTCATTCCTTTAAATTTTTGAACTCATCAATAATTGAATCAAAAACTAAAATTTTAAGTTATTTGTTTTTCAATGTAAATAACTATTGTTTGCAAGATTTTTTTTCAATTTTATTTTTGCAAACTTGTTTTGATAATTTTCATTACAGAAAATGATATTTTTGTTGTAGTTGTAGAAACTGGAAGAACTAAAATAGCACGAATTAAGCTATCAATCAAGTAAAATGTCCTTGAATTTTCTATTCTTACAAAAGATTAACATAAAAAGATAAGCAATCAAAATCTAATTAAATATTGAGGGATATCAATACTAAAACGAAAATATATGATAATCAAGATGCAATTATAAATTAATTTTGTATCATTTGAGTTTAATCTTTGGAAAAAATAAGTATTAGTTAGATTTTCCTTACCTTCCTACTAAACTATACCTTATTGAGTAGATAATGATGAACAATTTATAGACAATTTTCTTAAAAGATATATAAATTTAATTACATCAAAATTATATATATATATATATATATATATAATATTGGTGTCAATATAAAATAGATTTTAAAGAGAAAAATCTATTAGTCCTCATAATTGGAAATAATTGTTTCCATCCCTAATATTATATGATATTCATTTTTTTTGTTGAAAAAAAGTTAAATATATATTCTAAAGTTGTATGATATAATGTCAACTAGTGATATCTTTATTAAACTTTTACCATTTATATAACATTTGTTAAATAAATATGAGTGATTTAAATATTGAGAAAATACATTAGTATTACACTTAAATTTGATTAAATTATATAACACAGAAAATACTTATAATAATGTACTTAAAATTGTCTAAAACAAATTTTTTTTTTTTAGAATTACATGATATAAGACTCAATTTCTTTTGCGAGTTAGAAATGATTTTACAATGAATAAAGTAAGTTGTGT
>Ga0209589_1011128_pt1 | contig 12818 bp, 8 predicted proteins | sample CowpeawhiteBW_FD_187525 | JGI IMG/M metagenome (GOLD analysis project Ga0209589, IMG submission 187525) | Root nodule microbial communities of legume samples collected from California USA - Cow pea white BW (SPAdes) (version 2) | ecosystem: Host-associated > Plants > Roots > Nodule | place: USA...
CTGACTTCAGTGCCTCAAATGTGTCTAGCCATTGGGCCGTGATGTTTACGGCTCCTGGGTCGAGACATATGCCTCTGACCACACCACTCTAACCTTCTTTTACTGACTGTGCCTCACCTTTTCCTGTTGTGCCCGTGGCCGAGTATATCCCTCCCAAACTTCCCTATTGTACCTAACTAATGGGATGTACCCAGACTTCCAATACAAATTCGTTGATTTCAGACTTTACATTATTTGATTTTTTATTATTTTCACGGTTCTAATTTCTATCTTTCATCTTTTTCCTTCATTTTATTGTAGATGGGGATAAAGAAGATGCCTCAAGATATGAAAATATTGTGGATTATCCATTCAAGACTCTAATACTATAGTTTGATAATTGACAAGAATGATTTTATGTTAGATAGTGTACCGCACCTAGTCGGCCTAAGTCGAATAATAGCAAGCACTAAGGTACCCGGACCAAAACACCTAAGAAGCGACATTGATTTAACAAGCCGAAAACAAATACAGCGGCCTAAGCCGTTAAAGGGTAACCGGCTTAGGCCGACAAATCTATACAAACAACCAAGGACTTAGTAAAAAACAGAACACTCAAATACAAGTCACTAGTCTCCAACAATTGAACTAAGGGCCTGGGCCTTACCTACGGCCCAAGGAAGGGCCTAACCCATGACGTGGCCAGACATAATTAATGATCTATAAATATGCATGGACCCCACGAATTAAAGGTACGCATTCATTACTTCCCTAATCATCTTATTTAACTTTTTGAGAGATTTCGCTGACTTGAGCTTCGGAGTCCCTTCTGCAAGTAACCCCTCCCGGGTCCAAGTAGACATAAGCCAACCGAGAAGAGGCCTACTGAGGAGGTAGCGGACTATGGGTAAGGTGTTACTTATGCCTAACTCATCTTATTTGTTCTCTGCATGAACAAATAGTAATTTATATTTTTGTGATTTTGGTTTGTATTTGGAGTTTAACATAATTTTGGATTTTATTTGGATTGTATTGAAGTTTATTTAGACTTTAATCGGAATTATAATTTAGTTTTCTTCGGATTGAAGAAAAAAAATTGTGTGTTTTTTTTTTAATTAAGAGCCAACCTGTTTAACCCGCCAACCCGTGGTGGGTCGGGTCGGGTTCTAATTTTGTTGGCTCGCTAATAAGTGAGTCGGGTTGGGTTGACCCACTAAATGGCCAACTGATAACGCTATCGTTGACGCGATCAAATTAATACTACTTATCTATAATAACTTCAATATTTTTAAGATAGTAGTCAATAGAATAGAAAGGGTAAAGTAACCCAAAGTCGTCTCTCAACGAACACAGAATTGATTTTTAACAAGTTAGTTCTTATAAAATCTATACAAAATGGTTAGTCAAATAAAATAATAAAAATATAGGAGGATTAAGATAAACAAGAAAGAAATAGAAAAGATAAAAAGAGATAAAAACAATAGTAAAGAAAATAGATTGATTCCATTGCTTTTTCAAAATAGATTCATCATCGGTTATCTAAAGATTATTGCTCAATTAATTATTGTTGTAGATTTGCAAATTAATCTATGTAAAGTCTCAATTAATTTGTTGGCGTTCTCACTTTTAACCAAAGTACAATCTCAATCAAATTTTACTATGCCTAATCATGTCTATTCTTTTATCTCCTCATCAAATAAAAAGCTTAATTAATCAAAGTAAAGTCTCAATTAATTTTAGTTAGAGTAAATACCTTTAATCAAAGTAAAGTCTCAATTATTGAAAAAAACTCATTCAATCACATGAAAGTTTCTAAATAAAATCAAAGTAAAGTCTCAATTAAATTTAAACAACCTTGACTCATATGATCAACATGCATATAGATTTAAAATCATTACTTTTTATGTGATTCAAAGATAAAAGACATAGATGAATAAAAACCTCAACAATCATAAAAAGAACAAAGAAATTATTTCATTCTAACCTCAGAATCCATAATGAAATTACAATGGAATCAACCCAAGAAGTTTAACACTCCATGAAACACAAAATAAAATAAAAAATAGAAGAAGAATAGAGAGAGAAAGGAAACGAAATTAGTCCCCCCTTAAAGGGTTCCTGAACTCCGAAGTCCGGAGCTTGCCTTTTTTGCTTCTCCCTTGGTCTCTTTATATAGGACTTGGACTGGGCTTTTCGGTTGTTAAAACCTCTCAAATATATTTTAAAATAAAGATAAATATTATTTATCTTTATAGTTATTTTAAAAATATTGGGAGAGATATAGACTATTTGACAAATATAGTTGGTTGATAATATCAATATCTAATATAATTAAATTAATTAATTAATTAAAGATATATGATAAATTATCACCAATTAACATTTGTATTAATTTTCCAAATCAACCATGTGCAATCTCCTCAAATTATCTTCTAAATAATCCAATAACTTCAAGATATATTTGTTTGTTGTGGATATAAAAGGATTTAAGAAGATCTTGTCATATTTAAAAAGATTTTGTAGTTATTATCTTTTAATATTTTATGATATAATTAAATAAGATAATTATTTAAAAATATCAAATAAAATATCTATAAATATATTTTTTCCAAATTATCTTCTATCATAAAGATAAAGAAAACCGCAAGGTCCAATTTTTTTGCTCTTCTCTTCATGGTTTAGCCAAACTTCTTCACTTTTTTAAGCGTTTGTTGCCGTCTTCATGCAATGTTTGGCTTTAATTTTTGTGATTTTGATCATTTCTTATTCTTGGATTTATCTTTAAGGTGTCATGAAGCTTTAAGCAATTTATTTCCACAAACCTCCATGAGCTCAATATAGCTGCAGCAGCTGCACTAACACACCTCAAAATATCCAAAGAACATTTATGCAACTAAAAAGCTATTTTTAACATGTATCCCATGCTCAATAAACCCAATTATAGGAAATCCCAATTAAATCAATCTTTAAGCACACAAATTCAATTAAATACCCAGAATTAAAAATTAAATAAGGGCAAAAATACGCACTCATCAGGGTTAACCACATGGCATTCTATGGGTTGTGGCTCAGAATAACTTCCCTTGAGTTGTGGCTCAGGATAGCGGATGAACACGAGGAACTCTTGAGTTGTGGCTCGGGTTGGCGGTTGCGGCCAGTATGGATGGGTCCAGATGGATTGCCCTCCTCAGTGATTAGCTGACAAGTTTGGTAGTCCTGAGACGTTACAGACTATGTTCGTATTTGGGAACTCCACCTGGCGTTACGGTGTGTAATCCGTAACATGGTTTCCCGCACGTGCTCCATCGATTGTGGCTGATAGGTGTGGCAGCAAGACATCTCGAGGTATTCTCTAGAAGATGCAGAACACGGCTAACATGGTGGTGGCCATGTGGAAGGAAAGGAATGAGGTTCCTTTGATGCGAATTGATATCAAGCATGGTTGTGGCCATGTGGAATGAAAGAAGAGTTTTCTTTTGATGTGTTGTGTTATATGTCTATGATTGATATATATGTGTTTATTATATTTGCTCACCCTATCTGCTTGTGTTTGGCGATGATCGTGTATCGGTACACGTGAGCAGATGATATTGCATGTGGTTCTGGTGAGGCATAGGCTCAAAGCGTGGGCTATTATTGGGAGGAGATTTTTATCAGAATTTTTATAAAGTTTTTTATGCTTTCAAATAAATTGTAATTATGAATATTCTGGATTTTTTTGGATACTTACAATTTTATTTATACTTATGGATTTTGGTTTAATATTGGACATAATAAAAGATTTAAATTTTCCTGCGATTTTGGGAAATGATGTTTTTATTAAATAAGGTTGTTATTTATTTCTTTATTTTATTATTTAATTTCATAATATCCGGACGAGATGTTACAAAAATCAACTAATGCAACTAAAAAGCTACCATGGTTGTTCATTTATATTTGTTATTTTGATCCCAATTATCACTGTTTGATTCTTTTTCTTCCTTTAGATTAATATACTGTAGTGTAAACAAACTAGCTCATATGAGTGTGGTTAGTATGCTATGTAATGGATAACAACCATTATTTGTGCTTGTATTATAAGTGATTGAAAATCAGTAATAATTTAATTATTCAAATACTTTGCAAGTTTATTTTTTTATGTACTAATTGAAATTATTTTTTGTACAGAGATTCGACAATCCTACTCCAATACATGAGAATTCAATAGAGTATGTAACACAATCTTGTGCCAAATATAGTAAAAATATACAATAATGTGTATTCATTATGTGTAAAATATACTTTGTACATTATTTAAAGTACTTTGGTTCAAAATTGTTATCTATATTGTTGTATCTAGTTGTATCCGGCTATATATGGTGTGTTATGTTTCTCTCTAGGTTCATTATATGTAGACGGAAACCAAAGCAAAAAATAAAAATAAAAAAAATCAGTAATAGGCTTCAATTATAGCACAAACCGAAGCATAAGTGAAAAATATGCTTATAAAAAAACCAATGCTTATTCCCCTATTTCTTGTTTCTAAATATTTTTGGATAATGGCTAAATGTAGGTTTCAATTGTCTTAACTATCAAAGCATATAACTCAATTATAGACTTCGCCTGGATATATTGGATATATTTCGGTTATAGAAACGTTGAAAAAAATTGAAACCATGTGTCGCTGCACTAGTGGTAAGGAAGGAGAATTAGACAAGTCATGTGGACATACATAACATATACACAATACCTTTTGTTACATAAGTATGTTTAGTCACGAGGACTATATCCATTCATTAATAAAATTTAGATATAAAAATGATTCAAAATTTTGAATAAGAATGAATTCCAATTTTATATAAAAATTTAAGAACAAAAAACATATATATAACTCAATTTTAAATTAAATATAGGTTAATCCAATTTTAAATTAAATAAGGTTAATCTACGGTTCGTCTAACTAAAAGTATAATAAGCAAATAACTTTAAGCCCAAGTCATTGGAATATGTTATCTCAAAAGAGTAAGAAGAAAAAATACATTTTGTGTATTGAAATTTATCTTTATTATTAAAGTAAAAAATAATAAAAATTGTTTAATTATACTTTTATCTTTTACTTAAAGGGAAGAAGTAATTATCTTCACTGTTAACCATATAAATTTGAATGTGGAGAATTGAGTTTTAAAATTTAGTAAAGATAAAATCAGTTAAAAAGAACTAAAAGAAACAAAAGATAAAAAATAATGTAGTATATGTAGCAAAATGTTATTTAGCCTAATTTGTAGATATTTTCTGAAAGGAAAGACTAAAAGGAGGGTGGAATGGCCCCTATATTGAAGGAAAATATATAGACGGTTAAAGTTGGAAACCAGTTGTTTGTGAGTGTGACAATGTATGACTAGATGGAGACAAAAACATAAGAGCCAGATGAGATTTGGAGCCACATGTGCAAATCCCTAACCACAACTTCAAACCTTCAAATGCGCTCTCAAAATAACATTAATCTTGACAAAAACTAAACAAACAATACATGTTCCTTCTTTTGTTGTCTTCTTTCGTCTCTCCAACTATTACAATAGGACTTCTCCTGAAAACAAAATAACAAGACAAAAGAACAACAAAATAAAGAAGACAAGAATATCCATATTCCTTATTAATTATTTTCCGGAAATGGATTTCTCAAAACTCAATGACTCGCCCATGTTCCGGCAACAGGTTATGTTCTGTTTGTTCTTTCACCCTTACAATATCTATCACAAGATTATTGAAAAAAATATATATATGTATTAAAGAACAATGTTGGTGTTATGTTGATATGTTCCTGTTACGCAAAGGGTAGTGGCTATTTATATAAAAAATGGTATTTTGTAGTTGTCAGTATATATTTTTCATTTTATATATATGTTTGTGGTTAGTTTGATGGTGCATGTGCTTGAAATGAATGAGTTTCTTAATCGTAATCATGAATGGGTGTGGATATATGCAGCTTCAGTGCATGGAAGAGAGTGCAGAATCGTTACGCGCGAGATGTTTCAAGTTCTACAAAGGAACTCGAAAGTACACGTGGGTTTTCCATGCCATTGTTTTTGTTAATGTTTTGTGTATTTCGTGTTTCTAATTGAATACGTAGTAAGCGTAGGATATTTGTACATAAAATTAGACCTTCATTTCATTTCTCTCCTAAGAAAGCCCATACTTGATGATACTTCAGTATAAATACAAGAAATGCCAAAACCTTTATACCTGAACTTGTTCATCTTTAAGGCATGTTGGAACTTTAAATCTGGAAGGATTTTGGTCAAACCTCAACTCTCAAACAGAAAAATAGTTCTCAATACATATAATAACTCCAGAAACTTTTGTATATGCCTTGTGCACTTGTATAAATTAGTTTAATTATTGGTATTTCGTAAGTATATGAATTTTTGTGTCAAGTAATTACTTTATATGTATGATAAATAGGGAAGGGCTTGGAGATGCATATGATGGAGATATTGCATTTGCAAGTGCTCTTGAAAATTTTGGAGGAGGGCATAATGATCCTCTGTTTGTGACTTTGGGAGGTAAGTTTTGTTGATCTCTTTCCTCCTATTACATTTTCTTCATAAAATAAGCTTTTAAGTAAACATATATATATGTATATATATATATATAGAGGTTGAGAATAACAAGTCATTTATTGTTATTGGATGTATATACACTCCCGTTCTGAGCATGATATGCTTTAAATTATGCTTTTTTTGAATATTCAATGACAAAATATTTTATTTCATACTATTAATTTTGATAAACTAATTTGTGCTGGTATTACATATCAGGACCAGTTATGACCAAATTTGCTATTGCATTCAGAGAAATGGGTACACATAAGGAAGTTCTTCGGTCACAGGTAATGATTTGTGCATTGTTGCCAGTGTCTTTATTTTTCAGCAATTTTTTTCTTTTATTTAGGCCATACCAGTGATGAAACTTGTGGTTTTCCCGCTCATATTTATAGAATTTTGGCTTCTATTATGTGTTTAATGAGTTAGTTTCTTCTGGTTCATATTTTCAATCTATGCATCTTTTTAAATTTGAATATTTGACTAGATAATATAGTTGAAAATTTCCTTTTTCTTAAGATTTTATAGTACAGAAAGAGTTGTTATAACTGTGATTGCTAAATTGACTCTACTTAATGTGGCTTCTTAGGCGGAGCACATGCTAAATGACCGATTACTGAACATGCTAAACGTGGATATCCTAGATGTCAAGGTACATAGTGTAGAAGAAACTTTGAGATGTTTTAAATATAATTATTACTGTGGATAATGTTAATATTTTATTGGTTCACTAATCAAAATTAATAAGTTGAAAGTAATGAAATCGTGACTGATGGAATAACTTCATTACAAGACTATATATAAGTAAAGACTTAAAACAATAAACATTGAATTAAAAGCTACCTCTGATGATGAAACTCAGTTTTAAAATTTGACAACCTTCAAAAGGGATAATGCTTCTGAGAATTGATTCTCTTATGTTCAACAAGACAATTTTTTCCTTCAAATGACTTGTAATCTGTTTTTCATCCTTGATGTTTTATCTGTTGCTTGCAGGAAGCTCGAAGGCGATTTGAGAAAGCTTCCATTGTACATGATCAGGTGCTTCTAATTAGGTTTAAGAAAATTGTAGAGTAATGGTTTTTGCTTCCATGTTTTCCCTACCCCTATTGAATGTACAAGTCATGTCATGATCAACACAAGTTTTTTAATGGGGAGAAGAAATTCAGGGCATTTTTAAAACAAATTAGATAACACAATCTGTTAAAAGTTCATTGACCTCTGACTCTTGATTATAACACAAATACAACGTTGATTTTATGCAACAGGCACGTGAGAAGTTTATGTCACTAAGAAAAAGCACTAAGATTGATGTTGCCACTGTCGTAGAAGAGGTGGGTCATGTAGCTATTTTTTGGCATTTTCATTCATGAATATAGTCTTATCTTATCATGGGTTACCATTATTTTTTTCAATCTAATTTGGTAGAGAGACATTCCAGGAATTGCACAATGCAAGAACCTCCTTTGAGGAATCTCGTTTCAATTTGGTAATCTTAGTTGAACAAGATATGCTGCTTTTGGATATTATGGAATGAATAAACTTAGTACTAAACACATTTCATCTTGTATTCTAGGTTAGTGCTCTTCATAATGTTGAGGCCAAGAAGAGGTTTGAGTTTTTGGAGGCTGTCACTGGTGTTATGGATGCTCATCTTCGGTATTATCGACAGGTATATGACATTTTCAATATGAAATATTGCACATGTAAAGTTTCTAAAACTCATTTCCCTTTTGCAGGGATATCAGCTATTACATGAGTTGGAGCCTTTCATCGTCGAGGTTTTTTCCATTTACTCTTAACTTATTTTACTTGTAACTTTAGGAAACTCACTTCCTAAAAATGAATGGAATATTTCTCTGATATTTGCAGGTTTTGGCTTACACCCAAAAGGCAAGAGAAAGTTACAATGAAGAGCAGATTCGTCTTTGTGAAAGAATGCTGGAGTACAAAAAACACGTTCATCAAGAAAGCATGATGTCCTTGACTGGCCCTTATATTTCTCCCAGTAGAGATGGGAATCCAGTGCAGCCTTTTTCAAGGATATCAAATAAAGTGGCAGATGCTATAACAGAGTCTGCCGAAAATGGAAAGGTATCTATCTAAACCCATGACAATGTCTCACTGTGTGAAATAATTCCAAATGACATGAATGGATTTTGAAACACCCATTTACTGATCCCTCCATGTGCACTACTTTTAGATTCAAATCATTCGACAAGGGTATCTCTCAAAGAGATCCTCAAGTTTGAGGGGTGATTGGAAGAGACGGTTCTTTGTTCTTGATAGTCGTGGAATGCTTTACTACTTTCGTAAACCATGGAATGGATTACATGTAAGTATCATCAGCATACACCCTCTAAACTAGCTAGCTAGGTGATAATGCTGATTTTAATTTCATGATCTTAATCAGGGTAGCAGTCAATCACTACATAGAAATTGTGCCACCGATAACAGTGCTGGAATTTTGAGTCGCCTTCTTTCTTCACATTACCATGGAGCTATGCCTGATGACAAATGTGTAGCACGTCACACAGTGAACCTTCTCACATCAACAATCAAGTCTGATGCTGAACAATCTGATTTAAGGTTCTGCTTCAGGATTATTTCACCCTCAAAGAGTTACACCTTGCAGGTATGTATTTCCCAACATTTACTCACCTCTCTACTTTTGCATTTTATCTTCTCACCACACTCAACATCATGCAGGCAGAAAATGCTGTGGATCAGATGGATTGGATGGAAAAGATAACTGGTGTAATTACTTCCTTATTGAGTGTACAGACACTGGTACATCATTTAATCACAAATATTAACTTTTAAAATACTATGATTTTTTTGAAGAATCTAGCATTTCTCATCAAATGTCTTGCATGAGTATTCCTCAACCATTTTTTAACAAAAGTCTTGTAAATGCACCCACTGATGCCTGTATTAACCGTGATTGTGTGACAGTCTGATGTGTCAGAAAATGGTAACGGTCCCTCTGCCAACAAGCTTCTTTTGTTACAAGGTTCTCCAGATGATGATCTAGCATTGCATGGGGATTCTATGTCATCCGAAGACTCGCAAAAGAATAAGCAAAGTTCAAAAAGTGAAAAGCCAATTGATATTCTTAGAAAAGTTAGTGGCAATGACAAATGTGCTGATTGCGGCAAACCTGATCCAGATTGGGCATCCTTAAACCTTGGCATCCTTATATGCATTGAATGTTCCGGTGTCCACCGGAATCTTGGTGTACATTTATCAAAAGTAAGTAATTGAAGATCATGTTATTGTGTAAGTTTTTCATGATTTTATTTTTTCTTATTGGTTATGAAGGCAAAATCAACTTTTTTTTTTGACAGGTAAGATCACTGACCCTTGATGTAAAAGTATGGGATTCAGCTGTCTTGAGCATGCTTCAGTCACTGGGGAATCTCTTTGCCAACTCAGTTTGGGAGGAACTGTTGCAATCGTCAGGTTCTTCACAAATAGATGAGAATCCTGATGGGTGAGTTTTGCTAAGATTGATGGGATTAACTGTTTAAACTTTCACACTAACATACATCGACCTTACAATGTAGATCCAAGCCGCAAAAGAAGTTATTTCATGCAAGAAAACCATCACATGATGACCCTATTTCACTCAAGGAGAGGTTCATTCATGCAAAGGTAATAAATATTATATGCTAAATGAACCTTTTATATATACACCTAAGAGAATGAATATTCATGGCGTTTCATGTTTTACACAAAAGATAACTTTGATTAAAAACTTGTGTTGAAGTAGTGGAATATCTGGTTTGTGTTGTTGCAGTATGATGCAAAAGTGTTTGTTTGCCGGGTAAAGAACAACGTTCTCCTTTCACAACAGGTGGCAGAAAGCATCAATGCCAATGACAAGAGAGCAGTGTATCGACACATTGTAAAATCAGACGTAAATGTCAATGCTATTAGTCGTGAAGCAGGTACATTTAATCCTAGAAAAAAAATGCTCCAATTGAAAAAGCAGAAAGCCCTATTAGAATAATAATGCATTGTTGTGCAGGCTTTTCTTGCAACATGCCTTTTTCAACTCATGATCCAAACACGTCATGTGAAAACTCAACTCAACCGGTGGAAGACGTACAAGATGGTTCTAGTGTGCTTCACCTGGCATGCCGAAATTGTGATGTTGCAATGGTAGAGCTACTCCTACAGTATGGTGCAGACGTAAATGCTAGTGATTCTAAAGGAAAGACACCACTACATTACTGCACCATGATGGGGAAGCATGCAACTGCAAAAGTGCTTATTACAAGGTAATTAATTGTTTTGAAACATATCTCAAGGGAATTGGATATACATATTTAAAATTAGACTAAAATGTGTTTTTATTTCTGAATTTTTACACAAAATAAAATTTATTTTTATCGAAACTGTCGTATACTTTGATTCCAAACTTTGATAAATAATAAATATAATAATTTGAATGTCAGTTTGAAACATATTTAACATGTAAAAAAAAATTAAAATGATTAAGTTAAAAAGATTATATCTATTTATTTTTAAAGAAACAAATTCTTATTTGACATCAAAATTCTTTGATCTTAAAATTATTGGTGTTAAAAAATTTAGTGAAATAAGTTAGCAATTATTTCAGGGGGGCGAATCCACTTGCCGTAGACAAAGAAGGCAACACTCCTTTTAAGCTTGCACCTGAACCTGATCCTGTTGACAAAGATACTGTTCCTCTTAACTTGGAAACGACACCCCCTCAAAACTCACCAGAAAAATGATTCATGCACACCTTGTGTTAATCTGCACCGGAGAGATAAAAAGATAGAAGAGACAGATAGATGATTCGATGTAACAGGAAAGCTTCAAAAATGAGAAGTTTCAATTAGGTGTGTCTTGCATAGTTATTCATATATAATGTATTATAACATTGACACATCTTCATGAGTTTTGTTTATAGCAATGTATTTATTCAAGTTTGAACATTCATTAACTATGCAGACATGATACACAATGTCCAACTGTGGAAGTTATATATATGTATATATAGTCTAACTCATGGATGTTTTTAGTTCTCGATTGAAAAATTAACTTTCTTTCATGACTCAATGCTATATAAAATACTTTGAAGGTGATAACAAAATAAAGTCTATTAATAATAAAAAATTTATTTTAATCTTATAAAAATTAGTATCTAAAGATGTGAGTATAAACATCAAAAGATGATTCCAACAAAGAATCGCACTTAGTTCGTCCACGTATCACTAAATTATATCTAAATTGGACCGAGTTCAATACACATTTTCATCACAAACGAGATTTTCAAGCTTTGCTATAAAAGCTAAATCTCACAATTTTTGAAACCTTAATGTTGTGTTTGGACGAGGTAATTTAGAAGAGTAATTCATTTATTTGAAGAATTTAAAAATTTTTACACTAAAATAACTTGTATGGATAAAGTAATAAGAAAGAAATTTAAATTTAAGAAATTTTGGAAGGTATTTCAGATAAATAAAGTAGAAGAACTTCAAATACTTCAAAAAAATAAAAAAAATTATAACTTAACTCCTTTTCACTCCACTCATGAAGGTCTAGACGGGTTACCGAGTTAAAGGTTGAGAAGACTCAGTAGGGGTAAAGGTTGAAACGAGGGTTGGACCGAAGGTCGAGATTAGTCGGTCAGGCCAAAAGTTAAGATAAGTAGGCTCAAGATCAAGGTCATACAATTTGGCCTGGGTCAAAGCCCTAGCTGAAGGTTGAGCTAATTCGATCCAAGTTGAAGATTGAGACAAGTCGATCTAGGCCGAAGGTCAAGATGAGTGAGTTTGGACCAAAGGTCGAGGCAAGTTGTTTCGAATCGAATGTTGAGCTAAGTATACTCGAGTTGAAAGATATAATCGAGTTATTTAACTATTTTTAAAATGGAATTGATACGATCCTATTTAGGAAAGAATACAATCGTTTTTTAATTAGAATTTCTTCCATAAAATAGATTAAACAAATAAGAGAATAACTGATATCGCTGTCGTTAGGCGATCAAATTACCACTACTTTAGCAACTTCAGTATTGCCAGTTTGTAGTGAAGAAAATAGTTAGGGTTAAGATAACCCTGAGTCGTCTCACAACGAATACGAAATTGATCTCAAATATTTGATTCTCAAAAATGCAATTTAAAACTAGCAACTATAAAAATAGGGGGGTTTTGATATGCAAAGAAAATGACACGGAAGATTGTAAACACAGTAATAGTAAATAGGTCAATTCCACTGCTTTTTCTA
>Ga0209589_1011132_pt1 | contig 12813 bp, 7 predicted proteins | sample CowpeawhiteBW_FD_187525 | JGI IMG/M metagenome (GOLD analysis project Ga0209589, IMG submission 187525) | Root nodule microbial communities of legume samples collected from California USA - Cow pea white BW (SPAdes) (version 2) | ecosystem: Host-associated > Plants > Roots > Nodule | place: USA...
GAAGCATAGATAGCCGATTTTATAAAAAACTTGTAAAAGTAATGGTCAATTTTAAAAAATTTAATAAATTATTATATTTAAAGGGTAAACTTGGTATTTTGAAATGTGGACACAAAAAGGAGAATCCCCTTTATATATTGTTATAGATAACTAACACTTATATATTAATTTAAATAATAGTTTTTTTTCTTAAAACATAATATATTTTTTTACAGGAAAAAGAACAAAATAAAAGTTGATAAGATTAAAGTTGTCCATGCAAGAAGGGAAAAATAAATGAGAGGGCATCTTTTTTCAATTCATCTTTCTTTTTTTAGTCTATCTTTTGGTCTCTTCTTCTTCTTCTATTTATGTCATCTCCTAGGTTCATCTTCTCCCTTCTCATTAACACCATTCATTTTCTCCTATTTTCTTTATGATACGCTCAAATCACATAATCCAATCACAATACAAAAACAAAAATTATTAATTCTATAATTTTATATGGTGATGAATCACAATGTACCATACAATTCATCGCAAATCGTACAATATGAGGGTTAGGCTTATTAATAGTTACATTCAAATATATAAATAAACAATATTATATTTAGATTAAATACTTTTTAGTTCCTCAATTTAAAATGACTATTTTATAAATTTTTTCATTATAAAACATAATAATTTTTTTAGTCTTTTGATTTATACTCTTTTCACTATAAAACATAATAGATTTTTTAATCTTTTGATGTATAATAAGTTGAAATTGGTCATAAAAAATAAGTATTATTTTTTTAATCACCCGTTGGTATGCTTAGTAGAAAAATCAACAAAATTATTTAAAATCAATATGTAAAATGTAGTCTTTCAAAAGGCATAATTATTTTTCTTTTTGGTTTTTTGGAAAATAATTCGCAGAAATTAATTTTGAATATTGATTTTTTTTAACAGACACCTGATGGATGAATTTGCTGGAAATAAGACATTGATGACTTTTTGAATATGTCCGTTTTTATTTTTATATAAAATCCCTAATATCAAAGATAAAAAGGCTATAAATTTGTTTCTTCTTTGCAATAAATTTTGACGGGCGAGTGAGGGAATAGGAGAAAGAAAAATCATGTTTTTCACTTACTAGGTTAGGGCCCATACATTTTATTTTCTTTGAGGAATAAAATGAGAATACAGATTTTTTTTAAAGATCAATAGTTACTTAGAACAAATATAACCGTTTTTAAAAACTATTTTTTTATATTTTGAAAAGTTAATAAAAATTTGTATTAGATTGAGGGAACAATCATAAAACCATTAAGGGATAGTTTTAAAAATAATTATTGCTATATTAAGTTACAAAAGAAATTATTTTTAAAAAGGTAAATAATAAATATTGATATATTTTATTTTTAACATAATATAAAAGTTATCATTTCAATAAAAAATTTAATTTCTTTAAACTATTAATGATTAAGAAGTGTTTGATATTTAATATTGATTATATAAATCTTTAACTTTTTCATTAATAAATACGTATGATCATTATTACAATAAAATATATATTTATTTACTTTAGCTACTAATAAAAGTTAAACAAAATTAATGAAATTATTATTTATCCTTTTTAAAATCATTGATTTACCTTTTCTCTTTTCTTTCTTTTTGGGTTAATTTTGTATCTTATGTTCCTGTCATTGTTCCATTCCCACTGGACTCATCCTCCATTGTTAATGCGTTCTCTTTCTTTTGTGTATCATCTTGTATATAGTCATGCAAAACCTAATTGATATTTTAATATATAATTTTAACAGTGTAAAATAATTTACATTATTTATGCATATAGTTTATTTTCGTAGAAAAAAAACAAATAAGAAAAATCGATGGAAAACTAGTTTCGTAAATTAGAGGGAAGTTGAAGGTCAGTAACGTATTAACAGTGCAAGAAAAAAAGAGAGAAAGGAATACCACACAAACGTTGTTCTCTCAGTTTGTTGCGGAGAAAAATACTAAGAACGAAGTTTGCAAATTGGAATATATAAATATTTGCCCTCTCAACACTGTGATTTCTCTCTCTTGGACACGATCCATACCTAACCATTCAGCTCTCAGAGCACCACTCTCTCACTTCTTTCTCGTTCTCCCTTTTATTCTTCTTCTTCGCTGAACCACTTTTTTCCTAACAGCAATGGGAGACGAGAAGAAGCCCAAGGCTCCTGTTTCCGGCGTCTGGTCTACCGTCAAGCCTTTCGTTAATGGCGGAACTGCGGGCATGCTCGCCACCTGCGTCATTCAGCCCATCGATATGATCAAGGTGACGTCAAGTTTTCACCTTTCTGCGCTTTTGCACTTGATTTCCCCGAATGGTCTTCTGGGTCTCTCTGATTCTTGCTGTTTGATTCAGATCTGTGGCCTTTTTTGTGTACGATCCCTTTTTATGTGTTACGAGTTTTGATTGATTTGATGGGTTTGGTGGTGTAGGTGAGGATTCAACTGGGGCAAGGATCCGCTGCGCAGGTCACTTCCAACATGCTCAAGAATGAGGGAGTTGCTGCCTTCTATAAGGTTTTTGATTTTGTTCCCATGTTCTTGTTGTTGATGGGTTGTTTTTCCATTTTATCAAATTATGGGAATTTCTTCGATTGGTGGGATGATTTCGGCTTTGGGTTTGGACGGTGATTCCAATGTAGGATGCTTGTGTTGTTGATATTAGTATGGCTAAACGTCGTTTGTTGTGTTTCTTTCACTTTTTTTGTTTACATGCTATAGATCTGCTAGTGGAAGTGAATTTTGCATATGTGTTTGTTGTCTAATGGTGTCTAAACCGAATCACTTTTGTAGGGTCTATCCGCTGGATTACTCAGACAGGCTACATACACCACTGCTCGTCTTGGATCGTTTAAGTGAGTCGTTTGTGACTTTAAGATCTTAATGAAAAATGATAGTTTTTAGTTTTTGTTGTTGAGGTTTTCTTCTATTCTATTCCTTGAATTCTTTATACAATGATAGCTTTAATTGCTTAAAGGTGTGTAGCAATTTTGTGGTTTCAAAGGAAATACCGAGTCTAACTTGATGGTTTTAATGATGTTTAGAATCTTGACAAGCAAAGCAATTGAGGCTAATGAGGGAAAGCCTCTGCCTCTGTATCAGAAGGCTCTGTGTGGGCTGACTGCTGGTGCTATCGGAGCAACTGTTGGTAGTCCAGCAGATTTGGCACTCATTCGGATGCAGGCTGATGCAACTTTACCGGCTGCTCAGCGCCGTAACTACACAAATGCTTTCCAGGCACTCTATCGAATTGGTGCTGATGAAGGGGTTTTGGCCCTTTGGAAAGGTGCCGGACCTACTGTAGTTAGAGCCATGGCATTGAACATGGGGATGCTTGCATCCTATGATCAAAGTGTTGAATTCTTCAGAGATTCTGTTGGTCTTGGTGAAGCTGCTACTGTGCTTGGTAAGAAACCATATCTCTATTGTCATGTAATTTTGTTTGACTTTTTTGGCTTTAGCTTTATATCTTATTATAGAATATATGAGACACAGATAATCTTAAATGTACTTTGTAATAATGATATAAAGGTCAAATTACATTTAAAGGCGATTGTCTCCTGAGCACATTTCTGTTGTCAATAAGTTTGTCTCCCTTGAGCACCCACTTGAAGATAACAAAGAGGATGAGAAAACATTTTCCAGCTGGTTTTTTTTTTAACTCGATTTTGAAACGATTTTCATAACATGATCATGCTGTTACCTTGTTCTGTTTTCTATTATTTAGGAACTAAATTTGTTGACCACTCTTCTCGGATTTTTATTGTCAGCTTCTAGTATGCTTTAGAAGACAATATCAGTGCATATTTTTTATAAGTTCGTGCTATTCAGGCTAAGTAAGTAAAAAAGAGAGTAATTGCTATATTTCTGTATGTCGTTACCAAAGTAATTCACCCTTTTGAAACTAAACACTGTTTATGAATTAATTTAAGGTTTAATGCGTCAATATTTGTTTAGCTGTATGCAACTAAGCACACTATTCATCTGGGCAAACACTTCTACTTGATAACTGTAATTTACCCAAACATTGTATGATTCATAAATGTTTGTGTAACATCTCATCCTTAATTAGTTTATGTCTAGATTAAATAATCCCTACAATGTAAATAATATACATAATCATTAATCCATATATTATTAGTAGAATCATTGATTACTTGAAAATTATATCTCTTCAAAATAATTATTAAATTTATCTATTAGGAGAAGTGTTAGGTAGAGAGAAACGAGCAGTAACTGGGATTTATCTTAAGAACTCACATTATGATAACAACTATACTAATAGTAATAATAGATGCTGGACAGTAGCTCCTATCCTAAGAAGATCAACAACAGTACTCTGAATTTGCAGAAAGAAAACAGGAAATACTAAATGTGAATTGAAAACAGAAACTAAATAATGATAGGTTTCTAGACATCAGGCTCTCCCACTAACCAACTCATAATTTTTCTCACATTACCCTCATCTCTCTAGATGGTCCCCCTTTCTTTTGATTTCTCCCACTCCTACTGATTCTTAATATTTACGTCTTACAATCACTTTCTGCTAGCAACATTGAGCCTGGTTCTTATGTTTATACACAATACTTTGTGTCCATGATTTCTTATGTTTATACTTGGGACAGGGGGGATTGCATATTCAAATTTTCTGGCACTTGCATTTCTGTTGCCGTCCTTGCACAATGCCCAAGCTGATATTTTGCTTGTTTCTTCTTTCTGCATTGAATTTGTAATTTTGATACAAATTCTGAGTCTTGGTTGTTACTGTTGTAGGATATTGAAACAGGTTAAAATATCTGCCAAATATTTTATTCTCACTGTTGCCAACTAACATTTGTTCATCTGTAGGTGCAAGTTCCGTTTCTGGATTCTTTGCAGCAGCTTGCAGTTTGCCATTTGACTATGTGAAGACCCAGATTCAGAAGATGCAACCTGATGCTGATGGAAAATATCCATACACCGGGTCTCTTGATTGTGCTGCCAAAACCTTCAAAGCTGGAGGACCTTTCAAATTTTACACTGGATTCCCTGTCTATTGTATTAGGATTGCTCCTCATGTCATGGTAATGTTCTTTTCTGTCACATGTTATGCATTTGAATTAATGTTACATTTAAACGGTTCAACAAGTTTATGTTTGTGATATATGATTGTGGTTATGCAGATGACATGGATCTTCCTGAACCAGATTCAGAAATTGCAGAAAGGCTACGGGTTGTAGTTCTTCATGCATTTTGTGTTGAATTCAAGCTTTGAGCATTGAATAATTTGTTGGCTGTGCTAAACACCAATAGAGCTGATCATTTTTTTTAAGTTTATTTTATTAATCATGCGACCGAAGCGAGGGATTTGCATACAAAACATTGTATTAGTGATACATAGAATTGGATGCGGCTGGAGCAGAATAGTATAATTCCATTTTTAGCATTGAGAAAAACTTGTGGAGATATCTAAAACTAGAATAAGCACTCTATCTCAGACACCCTCTCAACGAAGTTTTGTAATTTTATTCCACTTGTGGAAGTATTATTTTCAACTACATTTTTTCTAATTTGTTGCAGATTTTTCCTTTATCATTTTTATTTATTACTGTCTTTCTTTGCCATAACTACTGGCTAAGGAATCAATAAATAATATTGTTTTTTAAACTAAACCCTGCTTAAAACGCATTGGAAATTGTAGTGAAAGCATAACAAGTGTTGTTTCTTGTGGGTTTTTTTTGATAAGATTGAGTTTGGTTAAGGTGAAGTTGTTGGACGTATATTTTGTGAGATTATTTCTAAATTTTATGTCTACTTATTGCCTTTTATCGTTTTTTAAATGGTTGAATTTCATCAGTAAGTTCTCCTAACGGTTAATTTTTAGTTGATTCTTATCGTTGGTCTTTATTTTTAAAGTGTATCTCTTCATTGTTTAATCCTTTTAATTGGTATTGTGTTTTTGTAGATGTTACCTTGATATTCTGTCAGATGTTTCTTTTTCTGTATTATCTTAATATTTGGTATGGTTTTGCAGTTGCATCTAATTTTTCAGCATTTTCATTTCGATTATTTGTACTGGGAAAACACCAACATTTTTCATGAAAATAATTTTCTTTGTTAAGTATTTTCAGGTTATTGCTTGGAAACAGCTTTAATAGATAAATCACTCTTCTTTTTTTCAATTAGTATTTTTTGATATATGCTTTAACTCGCTAGTTTTTGTTTTTCACCCGCTGTTTTGGTTAAACTGATGTACAAATTATCACGTGAAAAAAATAAATATTACAAATTTAAAGATTGTAATAACGCTTCTCTGCGTCGAGAAAACCGCGTGACACAAATCAAAATCACTTTATTACGAAAATAATCGCTCAAAAGGTTAAAGGTGCTTTAAAATTTGAAAACAAATCATAATTAATTTTAATATTTAAATGAAATCTAACCTAATCATAATTAATGTAATTTATTTTATTTAAAAGGCAAGAATTTATAACTATTATATAATTGTTATAATATTTTATTTAATATTTATCAATAAAAATAAAAAATAAAAAATAATAAAATTTTAATGTTATTAAAAATTAAAATATAATTAAACATAAAAAATTTTAAATTAATAAAAAAATCAACAAAAAATAGAATTAAACATTTAAAAAATATATAAAAATAAAAATATTAATTTGAGATTTAATTAAACTTTTTAAAATGTTTATTTTTATTATTTAGAGATTTTAAAAGATATTTTTATCTTTATAAATTAATTATTCTAACTTTTAATATAAAAATGATAAAATTAATACGTATTTATTATTTTTTAACCCGTGTTCTTAAGATACAAATTAGTATTATCTAAATATTTTTAAGAATATAGTGAGAATATATTCCATAACTGTATATAAGATATTTGTAGTGTGTTATGTATTTAAATACTATGTAATTATATCATTATTTTTATAATTTAGATTATTTATTTCTCTGTTTTTTAATTTTAAAGTATAATTAAAATAAAAATAAAAATGTATATAGCAAGGCAAACTCCTTTTCGTTGATCCATCTGATCTGATGGTCTTAATTTTGCCTTTTATCAAAGTGACGTTAAATGCAAGTCCAAATTTGAAACTTTTCACTACTTTTTAATTGTTTGTATTGATTATTCTAAATTTATCTGTCGAATTTGTTGATCCAATCTAATATTTAATTATATTTTCCTTAATTTCAATGATCGTTACTTTTTATGACTTAGTTGGAAATAGTGTTAAGGAAAACATAAAAGGAAATAAATTGTTATCACTGCTAAATTTAAAACATGACTAAATAGATAGAACATAAATAATGAAAGTGCCGAGACGGTGGAGAAATAGATTATATGTAAAATATTATATTACACTTCTACGTGTTTACTTTTTTTTTTTCATTTCCTTTAGGTATATTACATTATTTATATCTATATATATATTATTTTTATTATTAGCTTTTTAAACTTAAAAATTTTGGAGGTTTTCATTAAAGTATATGTTGTTGTTGCTTAGTCGGCACTTTCTACAAAATAGCACGGACGAGTGAATATATAATTTATATAATAAATTTTATAAGTAAGAGAGAAATATGACATACTATTAAAATAATAACATCTAATCATAATATTCCATTAACTTGTTAAATGTTATTATCATGCAATCATAGTTTATGACTTGGTAAGAGAAAACATTGTGATGGATAGTAACATAAATGTCTCTTTCGTTTTGTTGACTCCTCGCATTTGCTTTGCAAGTTCCAGTTTGTGTTTATGAGAGGCAAATTATCAAAAGAGAAGTCAAATCCCTTGAGGATTACGCGTTAAACAAGTATTATATTATTTTTTTCTCTTAATTATATGTCGTTTCTTAATCTTCTGGTTTTCGTGACTATATATATAGAGTTAAACATCCTTGAATCTTGCCACCAACAAAGAAGACATATATAAAATTTTGCTTTATAGTTGCAAGCTCATTGCAATATTTGGAAAGAATGACGGTGAGAAACATTATATGTTGTTTTTGTGTTCCTAATTTCTTCTTAATTAGTTCCTTGTTATTATCTTTGCACATCATCATGCACATAACGTCTATTTCTTTCGTTTCATCGTCAAAAGTTTAAGTATGTTATACATTAGATATTTTTGAAAATCATAATAATTATGCAAACTCAAAAAACTCATAAAGACTAGTGTAGAAAAGTCATTTATACAAATTAAAAAACTGAATTTGAAATCAATGCAGAATGTTTTTAGTTTCTATACCAGTTTTGTGCTGATATAGAATTTTTTATACAGATTCTAAAATTGGTATAAAAAGTCCATTTGAGAAGTAAAATTTTCGTAATGAAATTATGATTAAAGCATCTGATAAAGAAAAATAGTAGAGATGAAATTAAGATGACATCTCAGACAAAATCTCCATTACATTTAATGTTAACCTTGGACTAATCAATCATATGGTTTGTTTGTATATGTTTAACTTGTGTTCTTTGTTTCTGCTTTTCTTGTGTTCCTCAGATAGTGGAGATGTGTGTGCACATGGATTGTCCAGGTTGTGAGACCAAGATAAAGAAAGCTCTTAAAAAATTACGTGGTATATCTATATAAAACCTTAAACTTGTCAAGACTCTTTTATCACGTGGTATAGTTGTGTTTTACACATGAATTTTGGTTACATATAGAAGTTTATATTTGAGAGCTTTATATAAATTTGAGCTTATCACCACCTCACTAATCACTAATACGAGTGAAAATAAATTTGAGTTTATATAAACTGTGATTGAAAAAATTTTATAGGAGTTGATGATGTGGACATAGATATGAGGCTGCAAAAGGTAACTGTGATGGGTTGGGCAGAGGAAAAGAAGGTACTGAAAACAGTGAGGAAGACAGGTAGAAGAGCAGAGCTGTGGCCATATCCATACAACCCAGAATATCATTACAATCATTGTGGAAACAACTCTTACTTCGCTTCTTCTTACAGTTATTACAAGCATGGATATAGCTATGGTGAAAACTTTGGCTATTACCATAAGCCAATGATTGATGAGAAGCTCATTTCTATGTTCAGTGATGACAACCCTCACGCTTGTTCAATAATGTAAAACACACATTTCTCATTTCTTCATTCTATGTTAAACTTTTTCCCATCTATAGATGCATTTGGTAAGTTTGTAATGTATATAAACCAATATATGTTGTTGCTCTTTTATGAGAATTATTCTCTGAATTTTTTTTTTTCAATTTTCTCATATAATGTGTGTACTGTTCCGGTCGTCTAGAGTCTAACTTGATTTTTGAAAGATGAATGAAACATCTCAAAATTGGATCCAAAAATTAAACCTAGATTTGATTAGAAGACATTATTATATAGAAGAGATTATATATTTTGTTAGTCTATTATTATGTTTCTAATTACTTTATCTATAAATTAAATATTAGTTTTCAGGAACTGTTTTGACCTAAATACTTCTTACATGAAGTTGATATCAATATAGAGTTAAAGTTTATGGGTCAAGAAAATTGAATCTAAGTTTGTCTTGTAAATAAATGATATTTTATTAGAAGATATGATTGTATAGGAGAGATTATATTTTATTAATATGCTATTATTTTTGTGACTACCTTTTTATAAATTAAATATTAATTATCAGTATTAATGAACTAAACTATTTTAACCAAATACTCTTTACTTCACATTTGGTCAAGGTTAACAAAGTTATTCATACTATTTTTGTTCGAAATTTTTTACCGGAGACAATACGCTAATTAGAGCAATTCTTTTGTGATTACGCTTCTCAGATAATCTTTACCTTCTTCTTTGAGATTTTTTTTTTTTCATTTTTGAAACTTTTTCTCCTTTTTTTTCCTATGACAATCATGGATAAATTCAACTTATACATTCATCCTTATAATCATGGATTGGAATTTATTTTTCACCCTTTGTCCAAAAATCATTATAATTTCGGAAAAAGTGATTAAAATGACACTAATTGGTAATAAAAATTAATCTTTTAATAAGTAAATAATAATAATATTAATAATAACAAATAATTTTATATAAATCATACAAATAAATGTAATTTAAAGCTGGTCTTTCTATAATAAATTATGTCTCTTTTAGGAATGATATAATCATATTAAATCTATACAACATGTGGAGATACAATAAAAAAATAAATCAATTTTTAAATATTTTCATGTAACTATTATTCAATTTGTTAATAATTATTGACAGAAAGAAGATGAACATCTTTCTCCAATAAGGAGTTTTGGTGATGATGATGACTTATGAAGAAGTATGGAAGACTTGATGATGATGCATGAAAAAATGTTAAAGACTTAAGAGAATGCTTTGATTCAAGAGATGCTTTGAAGACTTAAGGGTTTAGTTGTTTAGGTCTTTTAATATGTGTATGTTATTTAAAATAGTTAAATTAGTATGTCAAGAGTCAAAAGGCAAAACCCAATTAGTAGAGAAGAGAATTTTATTTATTTGCAAAACTCACTAAAACTCACTAGAATAATCGATTATTCTTAGTGATAATCGATTATCTTAGTTAAAACTGATTTTTGAGAAAAGTCTCTGTGATAATCGTTTATAACTGCTGATAATCGATTATTGATAATCGATTCGATTATCACAGCGAGAAAAAAGTTTTTAGAAAAGTTTTTGTGATAATCGATTATCTATGGTAGTTGTGACTTGAATTTTCATATTCTTAACCTAATTTCTAAATAGGTTTCTATAAATAGAGTGGTAGGCTTTCATTATCAAATACAAAAGTTAGATAAGTCTGAGTAGTTAAAAACTCTCTGTGGAAAGTCTTTGAAAAACCTAGTGTGGGTAAAGCGATAACTTTTATTAAGTGGGATCTTGAGTGATTGAGTGCTGCTGCTCTTGCTAGGAGAAGTCAGTCATCCTTTGTGTGATTCAAAGGAAATGTTCATTCCTTGTTGATTCAAGGAAGGTGTTTTCATCCCTTGTGGATTTCAAGGGAGGTGTTTTCATCTCTTGTGTGATTCAAGAGAGGACTTTTCTATACCTAATCTTTCTTATCATTGATTGTAAGTTTGGTTTATTTTAATGATTGAGTTAATCTCGTTTTTTAAAGATTAATAATTGGACATAGGGTCTTTTGATCCGAACCAGTATAAATACTTTGTGCAATTTTTGCTTCTGTACTCTCTTTATTTTATTGTGTTTATTAAAATAAAAGAACGAATTTTAATTGATCTTTGATATTAAAAGGGAAAATTTTAAAAGCACAATTTTTATTAAAAACTCAATTCACAATCCCTCTTGATTTTTGTCCAAACGCATAAACATTATGCTGTGCGATATCAACAATAATAACTTATTTTAAAATACTTAAGTTATATTTATAAATATTGTAAATATCTGAAACAAATTCATTTTTATCATGGATAACACGAATCACATTATTTGTAGGAAAAGAAATAAGTGACATGGGAACAACAACATAGTTTTCTCTAAAAGTAACCGATGGTGGTGCAATGCTCCTATTGTCCAAATCATCCTCAAAGAATATCGCATTGTGTGAGAAGGAAAATAAAACCTGCTACCATAAGAACCCACATCATAACCAATGAAGAAGCCACTAACAATCTTAGGATCAAGCTTTTTCAACTAAGGATTATAAGGTCTCACCTCTACCTTATAGTCTCACACATGGAAATGTCTCAAACTTGGCTTCTTCTCAAACATAAGCTCTTATGGAGTCTTTGGAATAAACTTACTAGGTACTTGATTAAGAATACATACAAGAATCCTTAAAGTGTCTCTCCAAAGGAAATCCGGTAGAGAGGAATGGCTCAACATACATCTCACCATTTCTAAAAGTGCGTGATTCCTTCTTTCTACAAATTCATTTTGCTGAGGAGTACCAATCATATTCATCAAGACATCTAGGGAAAGGTCCCAAATTTCTTCTCGTCTCATCATACTTGCCATATTACTCTCCACCTTTGTCAAACCTCACACATTTTATCTTCTTTCATGTTTTTAACTCAATAACAACTTTGAAAGACTTAAAGGAGATTTATCCATTCAAATATGGAATAGTTGTCTATAAACGTGATAAAATACCTATATCCACCCATGGAAGTGGGTGTAATAGGTCCACACATAATCTGCAACACATAATCACGTCTCTTTGCACCTGTATTTCTTACTTTTGCAATAAGTTTGCCCTTAATGCAATCAACACAATTATCAAAATCAGAAAAAATTCAAATCATGCAAAATACCCTTTATTATCAACCTCTAAATTTGAGGCTTTGAAATATGTCCTAGATGTCTATTTCAGTATGTATAACCCATCACATAAAAATTCTGAACCAACAATAATTGAATTGAAACAAACAATAAGTTTACCATGACCATATTCAAAAATGTAGTCACATTTATCAAAAATGAAACTAAAATCACATTCTTTCTCACATAAAGTATGTAAACATTTTTCAAAACAAAACATGGTCGGAAGATAAATTTAAAGACACTACTTCTATGTGATAATAAGTTACTTATAAAATGTTTATTTTTATAAAAAGTCTAGTAACATATTTTTTGATTTTCTTACCACGTACTCTATTTTATTTACTGAAACTTACTAAAAACTATAAAATTTGTCAATTTTGTTAAAAATAGTTCTGTCTAATACTCTTAACCACAAAGGGATCTGAATTGATTAATGAGTTTTTCACTTACTTAATGTGAATCTTGAAGGAGTCTTTAAGGTTTAAAACTCAATTAATCAATTTCGCAGTTCTGGGTTAAT
>Ga0209589_1011133_pt1 | contig 12812 bp, 4 predicted proteins | sample CowpeawhiteBW_FD_187525 | JGI IMG/M metagenome (GOLD analysis project Ga0209589, IMG submission 187525) | Root nodule microbial communities of legume samples collected from California USA - Cow pea white BW (SPAdes) (version 2) | ecosystem: Host-associated > Plants > Roots > Nodule | place: USA...
TTTTTTTTTTTTTTTTTTAATTTAAAGTTGAATTTTCTGTGAATGGGTCGGTTGGAATTTGAAAATTCTCGTGGTGTAAAAGCTAATAATGATTTTCTACTATGTATGCAGATACCTCCAAGAAAGAGGGCAGCTTCATATAGGTTTGTGATCAACTGATGTGTGGTGCTTGTGATCTATTTAGTGAATCTTTGGCATTATTGATTGTCAATGTACTCTACCTTTGTAAAGTAGTGGTGTTATTCAGTGTGTTAGATCTGTTTTATCACTTTTGCTATGCTTTTAATTACTGTGTGTTTCATTGGCTTTGTTAATGTTCTTTCTGAAGAAATTGATTTTCTAATTTTGCAAGTTGGGTGACTTTTTTTTGCTGCACTGGAGTGTGCGATTACTGGATTTTTATATTAGTGAAATTCATTTCAGAGCTGATGAATGGGATGTCAACAAATGGGCATGGGAAGGGATATTGAAAGTCACTAGCAAGGGAGAAGAATGCATCATAAAACTTGAAGACAAGAACTCGAGTAAGACCACATCGAATCTGCTTCTAATAGAATGTACACTTTTTTCTTTAATTTTTTTTTTTAATTTTTTGATGAAATATATAACTAGGTGAATTATATGCTCGGGCATTTTTAAGAAATGGAGAGCCGCATCCGGTGGAACCTGTTATTGACAGCAGCAGGTGGTTTTCGTAGACTGTTGATAGTTTAAGCTGTTTGTTACCATAACTTTTTGCACTTCAGAACTACTTATACTTATATATTCTGCAGATACTTTGTTCTTCGCATTGAAGAGAACATAGGTGAGTCAAAATATCTGCATATTTCTGTGCTTCTTCTCTTAATCATCTTATTCTCTATGCGCTGGGTAGCAGGGTAGGACTTGTAAAGGAAGTGTATAGTATCGTATAATGTAAGTAACTGTTTTGAAGTAATTTGAAATGATAAATTAGTTTCTACTTCTCAGAAAATAGAATAAAAATTCAGCTTGCTATGCTATCAATGTATGTATCAGTAATCATCGTCATGATCAATTATTTTGTATTTTTGTTTGTAAAAGCTTTGAGAAGCTTGCAGCTTGCAAGCATTTTTGTTTTGTTTTAGACTGATATCGGAAACTAGATTTTTCTGTTCACCTTTTGGGTCTTATGTGGATAAACTTATCTATAGGTACTGACGATAAGAAAATAAAATAAATTAAACTTTTTCCCATAACATAAAATCAACTTGTGCATTTCAACTTCTATAACTTCTCTTGTTTAGCTTTTTCAAAAGCGAATTTTAACTTGTGGGAGAAGTTTAATTCAGTTTACTTTCTTATTTTCTTTTCTTCTCTTCTCTTATACGTGTTCACGGAAAAAATTATCCAAAATAAGGCCTATGTAGTCTGTTTTTGCACAAATTGTCTCTAAATTCACTGCATTGATTGTCTATAAATTCCAGTTAATGACATGACCTAGTGGTCAGAATCTTGCTTTATTGCACTGATTGTATTAAAATATCACAAAATTTAAGAGTAAGATTTGGCCGAGATCATAATCTTGGTAGTTGGCCTTTCATGCTAATTGGCTCTCACTATCTTTTACCATTTCTCATTCTCTTTTCAACAGCCATAGGTTCTAATTTTTGGTCCATTTAACCTCATCGCTACTTCCTCTCATGGTACTAAGCTTACTTCTGTTTAGCATATTACTAAATTTACTTTTGAGTACTTTAAGTACTGTACTAACTTTTTCTTGTTTGGACATTTCAAGTTGGAAAGACTGTTGACTGTTGACTTATGATCAGGCTTTATATAATGCATAGTTTTGTTTTGGTAGTTATGCTGCTCTCTCTTTCATATTAGAGACGAAGTTTGATCTTTATCACTTGAGAATCATGTAGGTGGTCGCCTCCGACATGCTTTTATTGGCATAGGATTCCGAGAAAGAACGGAGGCTTATGACTTCCAAGCTGCCTTACATGATCATATGAAGTATCCTCCATCAAATATATTTATTAGATTTATTATTTTTATTACATATATCTCGTGATCTCATCATCTGCAAAACTTGGCAGCCTTTAAACATTTTTTTTATTCATTCTGGCTTAGAGGACGGAGGTCATTTTTAACAAATAGAAAGCATGTCTCTTCCTAAATTTTTGAAAGATATCTTAATAAAAAGAAAACTGCTGAGGAAATGGAACAACATTACCAGCAAACTTCCTCAGTTGATTACAGTCTGAAAGAAGGAGAGACTCTTGTGCTGCAAATTAAGACCAATGTATGAAATTCTGCATTTTTCTCCTGTGAACGATGCCGTTTTCTTTTTTCAGCACATTATCTTTATTAATTCCTATCTTTTGCATGCAGAAATGTGACAGCAGTGTGAAGTCCAAGTTTTTTGAGCAGGGTCTGAACAAATCCCCAGAAGAAAGGAATGGAAAAAAAGAATCTCTAACTCTAACTAGTCCTAGGTTGTTACCACCTCCTCCAGCACCACCTTCACCTGTTGTCAGCCCGCAGAAGTCTCCGACAGACTCACCTACAAAACTCAGCCTTGATAAGACTTTTAGTGCTGATACTCCCAAAACGGTTAAAGATGACCCAGAACACCAGAATTCTCCTGAAGATCAAAGCACACAGGATGTACCAGATGATGATTTTGGCGATTTCCAAGCAGCAGGTTAAGCTGTCCATCATCGTGTGGCTTGAATTGGTGATGGTTAGGAAACATGCAAAATCGTTGATTCGTTGAACGTCTTCTTTATACCACAGACTTCTAATTCAGCTTGGAGATTCAATTATGTCCTTCCAGTCAGGAAGAAAGTAAATCCTACATAGCCTCCAACAAAACATCATTAAAGAATCAACCTATATATGCTTTGTTATCGGTGATTGTTTAGTTACTATGCGGGCTACTACTACTATGAGAGTTTTTCCTTCATCTTGAGTCACTTTATTTCTGTTTTGTGCTATGTTTATATCTCAGAGTTGGGATACCTCAATAGTTATTTGATGGTAGTACATCCTAAACTGGGTTCATAGCTTTGTTGATAGCATAATTTCTGTTATGATGAATGAATCAGATTGAGTGTTTATGAACGTTGATTTGTTCCTTATATGATAAAGAAAATGAAACCCAGGTAACAGAAGCTGTAGTGGTGTCAAGAATGTGAAAACTTGTTACAGGCCAGGGTAAATGGACACCAATATACTTTGTGGTTGCTGTACACCGAAGCTATATGCTTTATAATAGGACTTGAATCCTCTATTATTTATAACAATAGGAATGGAGAATAATGAAAATGATGAATTATTATTTATTCCATTCTATTACTTATCCGTTATTTTTCTCTAAATTTTGAGTGTACTTGATGGAATAAATAAAACTATTACTTTTACATCCCTAATTAATCTGTTTCATTTTTAAACAACGAAATCAAATCTTATCCTATTCTGTTATAAATTATCCAAACAATAAAGGGCTTTTCGGCCTAGAAGGATTTTTTTCCCCATTGAAGAATGAAAACAAGAAATTTGATTAAATAGAAAATAACTACTTAACAATCCAAGTGATACACATATAATAGGAGAAAAAGTTTTTTTTCATTTATTATACTTTAAATATTCTTTCATCCGAACGACATTAATATTTTATCAAATATATTTTGATCATTGGAAAAAAAAAACATTGAGTAAGATATTTTCCCGAAATTTGCAGTGCTAGTTGAAATATTGGTAAACATATAAGAACAGATGTTTTATCCTTAAAAGTTCAGTAATTTAACAAACTTTGTTGTTAAATTTGCAGAAAGTCAACTTCGAAACTAGTTGCAGTATCTTCCCTTCTCTGAAAGAGGATAACTACTTATCTTTTTGTTTTTACACAATTTCCAAATCATGCCAATTTTGAAACAATAAATTCAATCTCCGACTACAATGTCCTTCGACCTTCGTAATGGAAAAATTCGCTTGCGAAAAGCTTGGATAAAACCACAACAAATGTTTGATATTTTTTTTTTACAATCTGAAACTCAGTACATTATATTGACAAGCCAATTCATGCACATAAACTTTTTTGATGCAATTGAAAAGCCAATTCGGTCATTTGTAAATTTGAAAATAATAACTTTTCGATAAATAAATGTTTTACCTTTTCTATATACACACACAAATAATCATATAAGAAAGTAAAAAAAACGACAAAGTAAACCAATAAAACAAAATAGTAGTACAAAAAGGTAACAGTTATGGTATGGTTGGTGAAAAAATGAAGCTGGGGTCCACTCAGATAAAGTGAACAACAATGATCAGAAGCTAACATAGGAATCGGAATCCACATGTCAATCTTAAGGCTCAGTGGAGCTGACCCTATTTACCTTCTCTCTCTCTCTCTCTCTCTCTTCACAGTGCTCTTCTTCTTGGTTGCAATTTCTCTTCAATTTTACTACTTTATCCTTCTCATGACTTCTTCAGTCACACGCTGATACTGCTCTTGTTTCTGTGCGCGTTACAACAAGTAAATACTCTTCTGGTTGCACTTTCTTGTTTTTGTCACCACCCTTTTATTTATTTCAGTAATATTTTAAATGGGTTATGTGTTCTAGTTACAAGTTGGGTTTTTGTTCACAAATTTTGCTAGTGATTGTTTTTGAGGGATAGCCCCTTTTTTGGTGGAGGAGAGGGTGTTCTGTTTCATTTTAACCGTTCCTTTGACATGTTTGTATTCTTTCCTTGTTTATGGTGATTTTTATCTGCTTAACTTTTCATTCTGTTTTGTTTAAGAGAAAATAGTTAATAGTAACGGATTTTCAAACAGTGAGATGTAATATGATTTTGCAGAATTATGAACGAGGCATAATGTTTATAGGATGCTAGTTTATTTTTACAGGTCGCGGTTGAGTTTGGCACTGTAAGGTAGGAACCAGTTGAATGATTATTCAATAAATGTGTTCTGAGATGGGATTTATCTACAATGCATTTTATGCTGTTATAATATTACTCTCTGATCAATGTACATTTAGTGAGGCTTTTCGCTGGGTTTTTTTTCCTTGATTTGTTTGCAGAAGATAATCAGGTTGAACGGCCTTCAAGTTCAATTTTTTGTATCCTCTCTCATATCGGACATACAGGGATAGCTCTAGTTACTGTTCCAGTTAGTGTATTGTGATGGCTATGGGTGTAAAATGCATAACATGGGTTGGTAACATGTTCCAGAAGTTTGAGGATATTTGTGTGGATGTGGACGACACAGTGTTTGAGGTATACCTTTGTCATTGTTTATCCTTAACCTTTGAATATGCATGTTCATAGTTTCAAATGAGGAATCTGGAAAGATTAATCTTAATTCTTCCACTGCAATTAGTAGAGTTGCAGCTTTTCATCTTTGATTTGTGTGTCCAAAGTGTTGTGCCTTTAGTGTTTGTTAGTTTAGTTGCCACATATATTATGAAACTGAGAGTTGAATCATGAGAGCCACTGTTATTGTTAAATTTGTTTGGTATTTATGGGAATCTGTGATAACTTTTCTGAATTTCTTTTGTGTATGATTTATAGGAAACTGTTAAGTACTTAGGGAATCATATGCAGACTGTTGGGGAAAGTGTTAAAAAGATCTGTTCAGAAGTCATGGAAGATTTACGTCCTCTACCTTGTGATTTGGATGAAACATCAGTCTCTGAGATGCATATAAATCAAAATTCTGATGCTGGTTTAGCTGAGAAGTCTTTTGAAGGTTCCAGGAATGTAACTGTAAATGATGGTATCAACCAAACAACCGATGACTCAAGGATCAGTGATGATGTTGATAATGATGTAATCCATGCCGAATCCTGTGATTCTAATGCTTTGTTTGTTGCAGCTTCAAGCTATTCTGTCAAAGGGTACAACAAATCAAACCTCGGTGGTGATGAACAAGATAAAAACATGCCTGCATCCAAGAGTGCCTGTGAAATCACTTCATCAGAAACAGATACACGCAATACATCACAATTATGTGAACTCTCCTGGATAAAAGAAAATCATGCAGACACTGTTTCAAAGCCAACTTTCTCTGAATCAGTTGCCATTGCCTCTTTAGCTGAATGTTGTAATGAAATTGAAAATACAAGTACTAGAGAAATCTCCGATGATCTAGAATGGGATGAATCAGCTGAAGAGAAAGAAAAGCATAGTAGTTCAAATTCGTGTGTCTTGTTTGTAGATTCATATGGTTAGTATTTGAGTCTCTTGGCTGAAGTTTCATTTTTTCCTGTTGATAACTTGTAGCTTCTGAGGATTAAGGATTAACTGTAACAATTGTATTAATTTTCTGGTAGGGGTCAGAACATATCAGCCTGACAATTATTCTCACCACACAATCACTGTATCTCATTCCATTAACTCATTCAGATCATTCTGATATACTTTCTTAGTTCAGGTGTCAATTCAGTCATGTGAAGTAGAAACATATGATTGGAATATTTTGTTCTTTTCAAAGTCTTCATTGGCATATAGATTCAGCAACTCTAAACCTGTTTGCAGTAGATTTTGTTTTCAAGTGTTGGACATATAAAAAAAAGTCTATGTAGAATCCCTATGTTAACATTCTCAAGGCACAGGAAATCATTCACTTTCATGATATTTTTTAGCTAATGTTAACTGACACATCTTATTATTTAAGAAATCACAGAAACATGGGATTTGGATGAACCAAAGATTGGTGGTACTGTTGCTGAGCAAGGCCATAAAACCGTGCAACAAGATGATGAATTGAAGCTTGTGGAAAGTTGTGTTATGGTTACTAGAGATGAAGTTCAATCAGTTCTCAATGCAGAGGGTAATCTAAGAACTAGCAAGGTACACATACTCCTCCTCTCTCTTTTCTTTGGAGCATATTAAAGCTCTAACATGTTTATTCCTTTTTCTCATGTTTGAAGAACAAGAAGAGACAACCCTTTTTGTTATCCAAGAAGGCTGCAAGGAGGCAAGAGTATGAAGAGCTTGCAATGTTGCATGGAAACAATGAAAAAGATGATTTTGCAGAGAGTTTATGTGCAACTTTACAGAATGATCACAAGAAACTACTACTTCCTGATATATCTGAGTCTGAGTGGGAGGTTCTCTAAATAAAAGGAATGATTAAGTTGTGTAGATACACGACCAACCCTACAAATATTTCATCCACTTCTTAGTCCTTATGAAGGAGATTGAGATGCTGTTCTATTGCATTCCCTACAATACCTAGTATGCTACCACAACTACTTTCCTATGATGTTTAATGTCCCATTTCCAAAATTCACACCACCACCCCACTTTGTTTTTCAGCTTCAAATAAAAAGTAACACAGAAAGAAGCCTTAGTTTGATCATTGAAATGTGAACCTCCACATAGAGTAGTTAAAGTAGCTTGGACCAGTTATATATGGAGCACTGAATGCAGCATATTGTTTTTCTCATTGAAAATGTTCTCTTGTTTCATTTCTAACTTCTCATACAGAATGTCTATATATCTGAATAGGATTTCATGTGCTTTTTCATTAATGGTGAATTTTCTGTTTCTTCTTTTCATTTTTCAACATGGTAGTTCGTTTTTCATTAATGGTGGTGCAAAAATAACCATGCCCTTTTGAATATTTAATTAGAGATTTGTTTTTTAAGCCATTGTGAATGAAAAGTGAGATCTAGAGAGAGGTTAATCTGTTAAATGAGTTCCAGATATATAACTGAGTTTGTAAATTGAAAAAGTAGTGAAGATTAATTTGGTTGATGAAGATGTGGTGGTGTTTCCTGAATGGTTGTGTGGTACATATTGATTCCCTTGCTCCTCGGTAAAGAATTGTGTAATGGACTCTATCTGGTTCTTATAGGGCACATGTTCTTCATTTGAAAAGAAGGGAAATGAAAAGAAAACATTTTTATTAAGATATCATTTTATTTGATTTTTTATTAATTGTATTTTATTATTATTTTGCATTTTATAATTAAAAAATTAAAATTTGTAAAGCAAAATCTGCAGCCATGTATGATCAATTATGGGTCAATCATGGAGATTATGTTGTGTTTCAATTCACTCTCTTTTATTCATATGTCATGTTATCTTTATTCTCTTTCAAACCACTTCTTTATTTTTTTGACTTTAAACCTAATAAGAGGTTATCTATATAATTTGAGTTATCCGAACTAAAAATAAAAATCTTAAATTAGAGGATAAATTTAAAATTTTAAAGTTTATGGAGTATTTAGAGATGACAAATAAATTCATCGTCGTTGCCCCCGAACTCACCATGTTTTGACGGAAATCCACACATTGATTAGGTATGGAAACTTTTCGACTTTTTCTTCAAGGTATAGGATGTACATATCCGCCATGTCCCCATCTCCATACCCGCCAAAATACCCATCATCGTCACGTTCCCGTTTAAATTATTAAAATATTTATAGTCAATTAAGTATATATATATATATATATATATATATATTAATACACATTTTCTATTTTTTATTTATTTTATTTGTTTGGTTTGTCATAATTCACATCTCTAATATATTTTTCATCTTCATAACATTTATGCAATTATGTTCAAATGATGTATGTCATTTAAATATTTTTTATGTCTCACATTTGAATATTGATTTTTTTTCATATTTTTTTATTTATTGTATATTTTCATTTCTTATGAGAACATTTAATTTAACACTTTTAAGTGTTGAATAACATAAATCTTTAATTTATTAGGTAATATAAAAATTTTATTTGCTTTACTTTATTATTATTAATTTTTGTTTGATTTGAAGAACTATTTTATTTTGCTAAAACAATTTTTCTTATTTCTTAATCATTGAGTATGTTGATATTTGAAAAGTTTTCTTAGATCTCTAGAGTATTTTCATTTTATTATACCCTTAATTATATATTTGTTTTTCTTTGTGCAATTTCGTTTAATGGTCTTTCAAATTGTTTCTAAGACACACATTTAATAATTTTTTAATATTTTTATTTGTTGTTTATTTTTATAATATAAAATACTATTTTGATACATTTTATATAATTATTTTTTAATTTTTAACTCATTATCATACTTAAATTTTGTTACTATAATTATATAAATAAATTTTATTTACTATAATATAAAATCTTAATGTAACTGCCACAAATTTTTTTTATTACCATTTGACATATATTGAAGTTCAACATATAAAGATACAATATCTAAGTTAAAATTTTATTATTATTAGTTTAATATTTGTTTTTTGTGTTATTTTGATCAAGGGATGTATTGTAACTTTTACCAGTGTCTACAAAAGAGATTCATTATAATTGTATAAATAAACTTTATTACTATAATATAAAATTGTAATGTAATCGCCATGATTTTCCTTTTATCACCATTCAACATATATTGAAGTTCAAAAGGTATAAATACAATATCTATGTTAAAATTTTATTATTATTAGTTTAATATTTGTTCTTTGCGTTATTTTGATCAAATGATGTATTATAACTTTTATTAGTGTATAAAAAAAGATTCATTAGAATTTAAAAATTGAAGTATATTACTTGAAATATATTTTAATTTGAATATTTGTTTTCCTTTTATATATTTTTTTAAAATTTTAAATTTTATCAATTATAATTAGTTAATGTTTGCAAATTTAATAGATGTTTTGGTTCTCATGAAATTCTATTTGGTATTGTAATTTGAAATGTATACAATTATAATATATTTTCTTTCTAAATATTTGATATCGAATAAACAACCTTCCTATTAATATTGAGTATTTAATAATATTATGTTTTCTTTGCCGTAATTTTTATTATTTTATAAAAATTAATTAATTAATATTGAAATAGTAAGAAAACTGGTACAAGTATGGGTATGAGTATATACCCGTTACCTGGTAAAGATGGAGATGAGACAAAAATTTAATACTCATTAAATTTAGATATGAAAATGATTAGGTTGGGGAGTAGGTCCTGGAGGAAGTTATAGACACTTTTCCATACTTTGTGTCTGGAGTACTTCACTTAATTTCCTCTGCAGTATTGGGCTTTGGCGGTATTTATCATGCACTTTTGGGACCTGAGACTCTTGAAGAATCTTTTCCATTCTTTGATTATGTATGGAAAGATAGAAATAAAATGACTACAATTTTGGGTATTCACTTAATCTTGTTAGGAATAGGTGCTTTTCTTCTAGTATTCAAAGCTCTTTATGAATTTTTTGGATGGAAATAGGTATATGATATCGAAATCCATCCCCATCCCTCTCCCCTGCCCCATCGTCATTCATAAGAGTGTTGGTTGAAACTATAGAAGTGCAAGAAGAAGTTGCTTAATTACTTCACAGGTTTCTTTAAAAGTTTTGGGTCAATTAAAAAGGAAAATTGTTTGTATTTTTTTTTTCTAAAACATGTTGAGAACTTGGAATGACAAAACATTGTAAAAAAAAAATTAAGTGTATATATGTATATATTATACTCTTTAATAAAAATTAATAAAAATGTAAGAATGAAAGAATGTAAATATTTGTAATTAGGGAAGTCAAAATACGTGCACAGATTTTCTCCGGATGTATAAAAAAAATAATATAACAATAATAGTAAAAAACAGAAACAACAAATTGAGTGTAAATAGGATAACAAAGTAAAAACATTATTATTATGTCAAGACAAAAATAATAATGATAACAATTAATCATTATTATTAACGAAATTATTATTACTAGCGTATACACATGCACGATAACACATGTGTATACATTATTTAAATATACGTGATATTAGTAGGTGATAATATTATAATGTTATTAAGTTAATATATAAACTAAAATTATATTTATTAAAAATAAAGTAAAATATATCAGAACAGATGAAAGAATAATCATTGATAAATAAAGAAGAAAAGAAGAAGCAAAAATAGCTGATTTTATAAAAAAATGGTAAAAATAACGGTCAATTTTTAAAACTTTAATAAATTATTATATTTAAAGGGTAAAATTGGTATTTTGAAATGTGGACACAAAAAGAAGAATCTCCTTTTATATATTGTTATAGATTATTATTATTATTAGTATAATAATAATAAAATTAATAATACTAAAAATATCAGCATTAATAATAAAATTATTTAGTATTAATAATAGTAACAACAATAAAAGTATTATTATTATTGTAAAATAAACTTAAAAATGTGTTTTTGATTTTTATTAAAGGCTAAATTAGTTTTTGATTCGTTTCATACTAATAGATCATCTATTAAATTCTGAAAAATACAAAATTAATAAAATCTCAATTTAATTTGATTATTTTTTAATATTTTTGTAATTGATGAATAAGGTGAATTTACTTGCAAATGAATGAAATAGATAATACATAAGTGATAAAAATATAGTAATTTTTATTTCATGCAATATATAATTTTAATTTTAAATTTCAGATATATCATAGTATTATGCAATTTGAAGTTATACAAAAAATTATAAGTAATATTTATCTACTAAAAAAGATGTTGAAGTAAACAATTATGTGATTTTTAAATATACATGTGACTTTTATTTGAAAAACGGGCTGTATAAATTTTGCTGGTTTTAGGTTTTATGACTTTTACTTTCTGCACCAGCGATCTTTTCGCACACCATCAAACTTTCAAAATGAGCATTGAAAAAGTAACTTCCGGATTAGATATTTCGGAAGCTTTCTGGAATTTGTAGAACATCAGTTTTAGAACGAAATTTTTCGGAATAGAAATTTTTAGAACAAAATATTCAAAATGTAATTTTCGAAATATATGAAATTTATTTTGGAATGAAATTTTTGGAGAAAAACTTTTCAAAACACATATAATATCCTCTTGGATGAGTTTTTCAGAATATCCTACGGAAAAGAACTTAATGAACCCATGAATTATGTTTCGGAAAAAAACTTTTCAAAATGGTTTTTTCTTTTCTACATTTTCTCTTTTCTTATTCTTCTGTTGTGTTTTTCCCTCTTATTTTTTCTCTGCAATAGCAGGACAACGGCGGGGGCAGTGGAAGCTACAGCAGTAGTCGTGTCGTGGTGTAGTGAAGAGTGTTTGAATTTTTATATTATGGGAATGAAACTAATAATTGTGGGAGTGCAGTAAGTAATGAAGGAAGCAATACCTTATTGTATATGTGTACATATTTAATATGTGTTGGGGTTACAAAATCAAACTCGATTTGGCCCAAAAGGCCAATTATGTCTTTAGGGTAGTTGCTTCCTCACCTCCTTTTTTTTCTTCCTACGTCCCCGTAACCGTCTAAATAACCATATTGTCCATGGCTATTTTTAGGACAATAAGTAATTATCTTTTTAGGAAAGTAAATAATTATTTGGATGATATTCACTTTGATAGAAGTGTATCAATTTGATATTCGTAAATAAAAAAGTGTCAATTGCGTTTCTATTTTTTAAAAAATGTCTTAATTAGGTCCCTTTTAGAAAAAAATTAATGTCTTTAACAGCATGTCACGTGTCACTTTCTGGTTTTTTTAATTTGATTTTTTTTTTTGCAAAACATTTTTGTTGCCACATGTCAAGTCCCTGTTGTGACACGTGACAATGTCAGTGCAACGTGTGATAAATGTTATTGTATTGATTTCAATTTAGTACTCATATATAACTCATTGTTTCAATTTAGTCCCAACTTTTCTATCTTTGGTTCAATTTTGTTCCAATTTTTGTTAATAATTGAAGTATATATATGGATTATATATGGGTACTAAATTGAAACAATGACACACACACACACACACACACACACACACATATATATATATATATATATATATATATATATATATATATATATATATATATATATATATA
>Ga0209589_1011134_pt1 | contig 12812 bp, 7 predicted proteins | sample CowpeawhiteBW_FD_187525 | JGI IMG/M metagenome (GOLD analysis project Ga0209589, IMG submission 187525) | Root nodule microbial communities of legume samples collected from California USA - Cow pea white BW (SPAdes) (version 2) | ecosystem: Host-associated > Plants > Roots > Nodule | place: USA...
CTGTTGTTTTTTTTTTTTTTCTTTTTTTTTTTTGTTGAAATCGGATTTCAGATTGCTTCTACTGTTACACTTACAATGAGAAAAAACCTGTATGAAGGAATGCTGAAGTTGCAAGAAAGCATGACACATTGTGTTCAAAATCTAAAGATATAACTAATTTAAAATAAAAGATAAGATATAACTAATTTAAAATAAAAAATAGTTTGATTACTAAATTTTGATAATTTTTTCTTACAAATATGATGTGGCATATTCTAAGTGATTTTAGAAAATTGAGAATTAAAAATGAAAAAATGAAATATCACTTAGAGAATGACATCTAAGGTTGTAAGAAAAAATTGTCAAAATTTAATAGTCAAAAAATAATTTTCGTTTAAAATATATGTGTGAATGTAAATTTTATCTTACAAACTGATTAGTTATATAAATTTCATTCTACTATAGATGGATTATGCTGTAACCCAAAGGCAACAAATTCTTAAAACAAGAAATAAAAATTTATGTATGTGGACTTTATTACTGACTTATTAATAACCATTTATATTTTGTTTTTCCATGAAGTTAAAAAATTTTAAGTGCAAAATGTTTACTTCCATCAGCTCTATTCAGTCACTACAGAGATTATATTTTACAGCATCTTTAACATATTTTAATGCATAACACACTCCAATGTTAATTTTTCTTTACATCTGAATATTTTGAAAACCCTGTCTTCTGAAGATGAAAAGACTAAACCAGTCAATATTCATAAACAAAGACATCATCACTGTATATTGAAAAATCATACAAAGTTTTGTGCTATTAGATAGCTTATTTATTTATTATTGATTGTTTAGTCTACCTAATCTATCTGGCAGTGACTCAACTATTTCTAATGGTCATTGTTGAATCAACACAACACGTCATTCTGCAACAGGGTTTTTGATTTTCTATTTTTCGGTGAACTTTGACAACTTTAGACTTGAGTTGAGGTAGCAATTAACAACCTTGTCTGGGCCTTGAATATTGCCTAAACTTTAGCAGAATACTAGAGAGTGAACTTGTTTCAGTATTGCTCTACCTTGATCTTTCAATCATGGATGTTCATGCATTTGCATAATTGTATATTTATCCAAAAAGGTAGAAAAGATGGTTTTGGGTTTAATTCCTCCACTGACTAACAAAAATCAGTAATTAACATTAGCTGATGTTTCTATTGTACTCAATAATTTTATATCGCTTAGAAGACAAAGTCTAAGACGGTTTAAATATATCTTTCTCCTCTCATCTTTTAAATTGTTCTTTAAAGATAAAACCGTAACAAAATATACGTTTCAAACAGACAATACCTTACCTTGTGTCTTAATGAATCTTCTTCAAAATGATGTGTCAATTACTATACATATCAATCCAAAGAACTATTAGGATTGGATTAGTGTTAAAAAAAATTGAATAGTTTATAGATATGTTCAAATGCTTTTTTTTGACTCTCTTTCATTTCAATTTTGCTTCCAGACAATATGAACACTATTTCTAAAATGGCATAAGAAAATGTTTCAAGAATTCAAGTTAGCCGCTATATAGCAATGTGATGGATTAATCAAATAGTTACACTTACATAAATGGTTAGTGTGTTAATCAAAGACCAAATCATTCAAATACTATAAAAGTTCAATTTTTGAAAAAAAGCTATTCTTAGCCAGACTTTATTTTTCTTCAAGATCAAATTAGGTTAGGACAAGACAAATACTTGAAACACAAGTAGACCAAGTCCACCATATACAAAAAAATGATAGATTGAAGTATCTCATGAAAAATGGTAACACAATGACTAATCAATAATATACCAACTCTATTCACCAATATGGTATCATGGTTGTCTTAAAAAAGTAAAATAAAAAAAAAACAAAAAAAAAAAAAAAAAAAAAAAAAAAAAAAAAAAAAAACATTGTGGTCATGTAGAAAACTTTGTATTGTATGGATTTAGCGACAACGTGTGATGCATGTTTAATAACAAAACTTGACCATATTGCTACTGAGTATCACGACCGTCAATTTAAATAAAACACAATTGTATGAACATTAAGAGAGAAAACTGATGCCTGAAAACGTGTATTGAAGTTGTTATTTAAAATATGAAGTAAAAGAAAAACACCAATTTTGGTTCCTAAACTTGACACCAATATGATATGGGACGTTAAGTTTTTCTAAGATAAATTTTGCCTTAAAATTTTGTGTTAATTATAATTATTTTAGTTTTATCTTTAATTCTGAACCGCGGAAAAAGAGTAGTTTGAATTTCAGTTAGGATATTAGACGTAAAATATAAATTTTTATTTATATATTATAAATCGGTTATATTTCTGATCGATATAATGATGGAAAAAAATTGATAAAAGGTTATTTGTAATTAAGATAGATATTTAACAATTCTTACAGTGATTTAAATTTAACTCTATAATTTGATTATTATTTTTAAGTTAAATCTTTAACTAACTTTAATAAAATATTTAAAAAAAAAAAAATTATTTTGACACGGAAGAAATGACTCCCACTAAACAACCTTTATGTACCACCTGATAACCATCCAGTGTAAATGAGCCTCGTTTTCTTTAAATATTATTAAATTTTTTTACGTCAACTAGGAGTATTTTAAAACTTGAGTAACAATTTCTCATCAGAGTAAATTAGAAGCAAAATTTATCATGAATTGTTTTTAGTTCAAAAAAAAAAAAAAAAATTATTATTATATTTTTTTTTTTTAAAAAAAAAAAAAAAAACTCCATTGAATTGTTTTTTTCTTAACTGTTTAGTTCAACTAAACCTTATAATTGAAATTCAAACACAAAATGAACAGTTCACTAAATTCAAAAGGATTATCACAATTTGAGTGGGGAACTTTTGGTAATTTGGCACTTATCTCGTGGTTCTAGCCTTAGTGAGTGGACTTAAACTTGTGTTTCTAGAGCACTATGAATTTGGAAGCAGAAACTAGATTCCTTCTATAGTGACAACATTAATTATAGACATGACCAAAAGAACTATCAACATGTTAGTAAACCAGCGTGATACTTCACCAATATATTAAAGTAAAAATATAAATAAAAGGGTAATAATATTTTGAACTATTTTTTTATTTTTTTTAACTTATATTTTAATTATTTTTAGATCATCACATCATATTTAAACAAAATCAAAATAGATTATCTAAAAATGATTAGAATAATGGGTTAAATATGTTTTTGGTTCTTCAACTTTCAGTCAATTCTGGAATTAGTCTCTCTTTAAAATTTTATACCAATTTAGTTCTTCATTTTTATAAATATGTGGATTTAGTCATTCTTACCAAATTTTGTTAGGTTTATTTGACATTTTAAACGCATTATCTGATAATATTTGAGTTAACATTGAAGCGAAAATGTGTCAAACAATGTAAACAATTCAAATACTATCATGACATACGTTTGAAACGTAAGATAAACTTAACAAAATTGGGTTAAAATGACTAAATTCACGTATTTTTAAAGATGAATGATTAAATTGGTCAAAATTTTTAAAGATGAACTAATTTTAAATTTCACTCAAACTTCAAAAACATATTTAACCCTTAGAATAATAAATTAAAAAAATTGATGAAAATATCATTATTAAAAAAAATGTTAAGATACAGTAACTATAGTATATTAACATGTTAACAATGATACAGGTATCACTGTCCTATTGATATTTATAACTTTGTCTTGTATGTCATGTTAAAGAAACTCCTGAATTAAAGTTTTGTAAGGAAAATCAATGTAATCATTTTTCTTTTCCTAAAATAGCAAATAAAGTTTTTCAAGATATATTAACTTTTAGTACAATTGGTAAATGTTTCATACCTATTATCATTCAAAGTTTAAAAGGAATTATTGAAAAATATTTTTCTTTTGAAATTTACATAGTTGTTGAAAACCTTTTTTTCTTAAGTTAGTATATGAAAGTCATTTTAAATCTCAAATAAATAATCAATGGACCCACTTAGAAAAAGTAAATTTGTCTTAGTAGCGTTTACTTTCCATTTACAATATTAAACATAATTTCTTACTAAAAAAAGTAATTAAGTTGTTCTCTACATAAGTAAACGAAAAATAAAAATATTACGATGCATTACTATATTCATTGATAGAAAAAGTTAAAAAGAAAAATCTTAGTAATGATTTATAATTTTTTATCTTTGTTGAACATTTTTAGCTTTAGTTTCAGTCAGTGCTCATTAAACAGCCATTAATATTGGTTGAAGAAAATAATTGAGAGATATAATCTAAAGGAACAAAATATTTTAATCCTTAATTTGGTTAAACGTGGTCAAGATTTCTGTACTATAGCGATGAACTTTGTCCTTTAAACTTGACAAACTTGTATATTTAATTCTTATCTGATCATTTATGAAAATAAGTAAAAACTTTAAAATACAACTGAGTACAATTAAAAAAAATGATGACTAATTGAAATAAATAAAAACTTTGACTATAATGAAAAAAATATAAAGGTTAAGAAAACCATGACTATCAATAATGGATAACAATTAGAACAAGGTTCTATATTTTTAAACACCTATAATTTCACTTCATCTTTTTCATAGGTGTTATTTAATATTTGAGGCATTTATATGTTGTTTTCCTAACCATTAAACTCTATTTCTAATCCAAAAGTATATTATAAATATACCCAAAACATTTACTATATTAAATACTAGTATATTATAAATATGTTATGGTAGGTGCCATGGGCAGAACATGCTGATATATATCCACATCTTCTGCAATTTATTAACACGAAAATGACATTTCCAAATCAATTGTTTTTTTACATTATCTTTCTGGAATAAACAACATCTAAATTATGTACATCATGTTCATGATAGGAAATAAAATGTGAAAAAAGGCCTCACAATTGATTACTAACGATGAACTTCAACGATATATACTAATGTATACTGAAAATGATATATTTATTAGAGATAAGATGAATTTAAAATATATAAATTTTATTTTATAAGTTAGTTTTATGAGATTAAATTAAATTTAAATTTTATTTTATAAGATGATATCAAAACTATCTAAAATTTATCTCAACAAAATTTATAATTTATTAATGTGTTATTAGATTATTATTAATTGTTATTTAGCTTCATGCTGAATGTATATAATATGAGAGAGATGTGCTAGAAATCCTACAAAGATCGAAGGTAAACAAATGTTAAGAACTCAAGATAAGCTTGAAGTCTCATATCAGATAAAAATGAATAAGATAACTAATATATAAGTAGAATGATCCATAAATAAATTATTTTAAAATTTTGGATTGAAAGTAATACTCCGGTCACTTTTATAAACTTATTTACAAAACTTATCTTAGAAACTATAATCGTAAGAATGAGTTAAGTTTATTTTTCAAAATATATATATATATATATATATATATATATATAATCTAAGATTTATTGTTTTAAAATTTCTGATTTGAAATATTGTATATGAATTTAGGATTCGATAATTCATTTATGACGAATCTCTGGTCATTTAAATTTAAATTTTGAAAAATGAGGTGTTTAATTTGAGTTGTAGTTAGTGATTGATGGTTGAAGTTATGCGTCATGATCCTCGCACAGCAATGCGGTGCACAAGTGAAGAGGGTGAATAGTCAAAGGTTTGGAAAAATTTGGTCAAGTCTAGAGAATGTTTCTAATCACGGTCTTTTTGGCATAACTCTCTACCCTGTGCCTCACGACATCCTCATTTCACCCATAACAAAATCACACGACTTTTCATTTATTAAGCAAGCACAACCATTCTTTAGACCAACTTTTCAAGACCAAACATACAAACAAAGGATGAGGATGAATGAATGACACATCTTCTTCTGATGTTCCTCTTCCTTGCATACCAGGATAACCCACTTCCAGTTTTGACTGCTTTTTCATGCAACACTTCATTTATAACTTTTTCAAATTTAGTTGCGATATTTCGCTTTACCTGTCAAATTTATTTAATTATGCCCATTTGCATCATTGTTATATTCAAAATATTAGTTTCTAGTTGAATGCACTAAACGAATCTATTAAAAAGAAAAGGCTTTTGGTTATATATCAATTTCAGCTATCACAATGTTTGCTTAAAAAAGTTGAGTTATCATGTTAGATTTAAATATGAGTTGTTGGAGTCTCATAATCGAAAAATATAAAAATAATACCAACATATTACATTAAAGCTTTATATTAAAAGTGGTACATAATGTTGACATGGTTTTTGAAAAAGGTTATACTGAGAATACACTACACCAGTAAAATATCAGTTCAACTCATTAAAGATTGTTTTAAGAAGTTAATTTTGTAAGGTGAGATTGGAAATAAGTTCAATTCTTAAGATGATATAAGAGTCATCCAAAGCTTATTCTAACGAAATTTATTATTTGTTAGATTAATTGTGTCAATCACTATTGAAAAATTTGTTGTTTGTTAGGTTTATTGTGATTATGTCAACTGACATTGCATCATCCATTAATATCTCGTTTCACACAAAATTTGTTGGCAATAATGCAAGTGTGAGTCAAAGTCCTACATTGGGTAGAAGAGACAAAGTTAAACACTATATAAGATAAAATACCCATAACCACATTGCCTTAAGTTTTTGGGTTAAAAGTGGTGTCAAATGTCTTATATGTGTAAGACCAATATCATATATCTAGAACAACAATCTCTCAATGACTATAACCAAACCATATGATAAAAAAACCATTCATTTCTCAAAGCGATTGACATTACCTCCAATCCAAAACCTTAAGATCGTAGGTTAATGAGCCTCTTCTTTATCAATGTTCAATTTTTTCATTTCTACTCGATGTAAGACTTAAACTTACATATTTTCCTTTATGATGAAAGATTAGTATCACACAATTCTCTTTATTCAATTATCTTTAGTGTTGAATATCTTTGGTATTACTAAAGTTTGTTTTCTTAAAATTTTAAGTTAAACAAAAAATTCTTCTAATACATCTCAAAACATGTGTTTTTTTTGTATTTGAAATTTATATTGCCTAACTGGGATATATTTTAATTTTTTTTACCTTATGACAACTAATGAAATTGATTTGTGTGACCTCTAACCAAATCACCACCATGTGTAATTTGAGTGGGAAGAAAAAAAAGGACTTGGTTTGTAGTGCGAGTAAACCTTAAAGTGATGGTGGCTCGTGTTCTTTTCTTAAGGTCCACGCGCAAAAGAAATCTTAAGGGCTACACAGAACAATTGAGGAAGAAAATGTAATAAATTATAAAGGTCCAACTGCTTCCACCGCAAAGTTGAAACTTCAAAAATTTTAATTTTCTAAGTCGTGGAAAAATTAATCACTTCAAGAAGATAAGTTCGAATCCCAGTTTTAAAATAATGACTCTTTAAGAACTTCATGTCTCATTCTACAAATATAGTATTGGCGCCATCTATTATATTATCAATACTTCAAAGTTCAAAAATCATGAATTATGCAAAATTTGACTTGGGTGTTCCTAAATCAACTACATGATGTATTATTACATAGTGTATTTAATGTTATTAAAATTATATAAATCATTTTATTGTTTGGATTTCGTATTAAATAAATAAATAAAAGTGAGTAAAATGATTATAACTTATAATTGAATCGTGGTAGCTATAAGTTGAATAAGTCACTGTTTGTGTACTGGAGTTAAGTTGAGTTTGAAATAAAATAAAATGTTGATAATTAAATTTGACTCAATCCAATTATTCCTTAATTGTAACAAGATTAGTTTGATCCAATTAGCTTTTAAGTCTAATTACATTATACGTTATATATGTTTGGATATTAAAATTTTCACTGTTTTCAGTGTTGAAATGGCTTTTCAGGAACTTCAATCACTCATTATCAACTTTATACATGTCACAAAATATCAACTTTACAAGAAGCTTCCGAATTTTTTAGAATAGGAGGTAAGAAAATCTCAACCCAATTCACATTGATCAGTAACTAAAAGAAAAAAAAAAACATATTTTTCCTATGGAAAAAAGCATACAAATAAACAAAATATAAGTAATCCACTAACTAAATTTATCTTATTTTTAATTGATATAGAATTTTCATATTTTTATTTTGATAGAAAGTTTAAGAAAACTTATTTTTTATTTGATGCCAATTTTGAATTGATATTAAGGTAATTTGGTTTACTAATTATGAAGATTTTCTTACATGGTTATCAATGTTCAACGAGCTAAACGACCCCCAACAACTTTGTCCCTCCTTGTGACCAATTAACTCTCTGCCACACACATGCAAACACCCACATACACCCAAAGAAACGTGTGCACGTAATTTCCACCAAATACTTATTACACAAAGTTTCTGCATCAATAAGCAGAGTCTCTTGTAGTAGTTGAGTGAGTAGAAATTAGAAAGCTACTCTTGTCTCTATCGTGGCAGCAACATACCCTAATATCTCCTTAATCAAACCGTTTTTACGCACAAGAAAGAGTGATTAAGTTTCTAATTTGACAGATTTGGATAGTATCAGTCATGAATCAATTCATATAAAAGACTAGGTGTCACATTTGATGAGTCTTTTAAACAAAATTTATTAGAGAGATACGATATCAATGAGACATAAATTCGTAAGTGCAATCTATGTAAAGTATTGGCATTACTTTTAACCAAAAATCTTAATTTAATGAGTCACTTTGCAGAAAAATAACAACTTATGACGAGTTACTCACTACCAGGGACATTTCATGCAGTAAAATTATGAGTTTAATAATCAGATAACATCTTAGGTTCATAAAGGATTGTTATTATTTAGTTCACCGTACTAAGCAAATTTAAGGAAGAAAAACAAAAACTGTGACCAGCTCAACCAATGATTTTTCAGATAGTGAGAAAATATGATTGTTTTTGCTTTGTTCTCTGGGGCTGCTTTGAATTGTGTTGTCCATTATGAGAAGGTTCAAGGATAAGAGGGAAAAATCGAAAACAAACAAACGAAGGAGTAATGTAGAATGAACGGTCTAATTTATATGTGTAACTTACTTGTTATACACGTAAAATGATTTTGGGAAGGAGAATTGTATAGTATGAATTGAGAGATTTAAGCATGTTGGTGATAGTTAATGTATGATTCATTTTGGTTTTGAGGGCATGGTGTAATAATAATAAAACTCAAGTCCAACAAAGGTGGAGAGTGAAGAGGACATGTTGATTCAAACATATATACATAGGTTTGGTTTTCTAACTATGTACAGGGGAAAGCACTTTCCACATTCCTAGACAAGTTAGGCAAACCAGAAAAGATTTTGTGTGGAAAATGCAGAAGCTGGTTCTTTATGGAAGGAAATTAATTGTGGCGAATAATTTTTATTTATTGTTTTGGAAATTGTTGATTGAAGTAAAAGCGGGGCAAATCACAATCAGAATGTGTCTTGAAAAGGGTATTTTTCAAAGAGGAAGAGTTTTGATTCATACAATGAGCCAAATCCACAACACCTAACCAAGAAGTGGGAAACCACAAGCAGCCACGTTGGTTAACAAAATTCAACTCTGACATCACTTTTTCATGCCATGACATGCTTCCATCTTCTCCTTTTCTTTATAAAAAGGATTTGGATTCAGCTTCCAATAACAAACCCCACCAAGCCACAAACACACCCTCTTCTTCTTTCTTTCTCTTTGTCCCTCAAACACAACACAACCAGAGAACAGACACACACAAAGGAACAAACAAAGGAGGTTAGAAACTGAGATGGAGAGCAGTGACACATACACCCCTACTTCCTCTGCCCCACTTTCTCACTCTCCCACTTCCTCTTCTTCCTCACCACCACCTCCTCCACCTCCCACTGTTGTCATGAGCCCTTGTGCTGCATGCAAGATTTTGAGGAGAAGATGTGCTGAGAAATGTGTTCTCGCACCTTATTTCCCTCCCACTGAACCTGCCAAGTTTACCATTGCTCACCGTGTGTTTGGTGCCAGCAACATCATCAAGTTCCTACAGGTTCTGCTCACATCACCCTTTTAAATCATACTTGTTTCATTCCCTCTCTTCTTCAATCTAAACCAAATCAAAAACGTTTTTCAACATGTTTCTGCTATCTGAAGTCTGTGTGTAAGATGTTGCGGTACATGTTAATTAAGCATTGATCTTTGAGATCATGGAGTTCCAACAAGATTTTCGGAGACTCTCCATTTTTGTACTGTATCACCCGACAAAGCATCCTATGCTCACACACACACACACACACTTCTAATCTCTAAATATAATCGTTTTCTTGTGCTTCATCTCTTACAGAAACATGTGAAGTATGTATAATCTTTCTCCTTCAGAAACAAAAACCTGTCTTTTTTCATTTTTTTTTTCATCTGTGAAAAAGAGATAACAGAGAACATATTTCTACACATGATGAGTAAACAGTTTTCTTTATAGATTCAAAGCAAAAGTTACTTTATAAGAAGTAACATATTTGATTATTGTAAAAACCATTCCCTACTTTAGCAGTGAAACTTGAAAAGTAAATGGTACTAGAGACTAATTATGCCAAGCTTCTGACTTTAATTGTTTTTTCTAAGGTCAATGAGGCCCTTTTTTCCTGATAAGTAAAAATGAGGCATAGTGTTCTAATGCCATAACAAATGCGTTATCAACCACCTAATTTTAACAAACACCTGGTGGGGTCTCCAAGTAGTGATATTCATTTAACAATCTTATGTATTCCAAGTCTTGGTCTTTGTTAAGTCTTTCAAAAGAAACTTCAGATCTAGAAGCAATGAACAGATACCTAATTTTAGACCCAATAAATGCTTTTATTTTCTGAAGCTTTTTCATTTTATAAATCATCTAAACATGTTGTTGCACATACCTCTCAGGAACTTCCAGAGTCTCAGAGGGCTGATGCAGTGACCAGCATGGTTTATGAGGCAAGTGCAAGAATAAGAGACCCTGTTTATGGTTGTGCAGGAGCAATTTGCCAGCTCCAGAAGCAGGTGAATGAACTTCAAGCACAATTGGCAAAGTCACAAGCTGAGCTTGTAACCATGCAACTTCAGCAAGCAAATCTTGTGGCTCTAATTTGCATGGAAATGGCACAGAATCCACAGGAATCACCACAACAATCAGTGGACAATTTCATTTCAACTCCTCCTCACAGTGGTGGCTATCAAAGTGGCATCAACAACTTCTTTGAGGACAACACTAGCCCAAACTCACTATGGGAGCCCCTTTGGACTTGAAACAGAATCATATCAACTTTAATTAAATATATAATTACATATAGTATAGACATTCACAAAAATGTTCCAATGATTGTCTCCTAAGGAGAAGTTCAAGGAATCAATTAGAACTAATAAAAATCAATTCATGGCTAGGGTTTATTAGGCTAATTCAATTCCATGCATGAGGAAAAGAATGTGATTGCTGGTTTATCTGGTATGAAGTTCCTGTATTCAGTCCTGTGATCATAATCCAATGTTAGGAGATTTATTCACTTGGTGATCATAATCTCCAACTTCTTGTAACACCTAAGTTAAACACCATCATCATACAAATAGTAGATGTGTTTTACTCCATGTAATCTTTGAAATTTAAGGGAAAGAAATTTGTTCTTACTATAATCTTTATTTCCATTGCTATTTTGAAATTTGTATTTGTTGGATTTTTTTCATGATGGGAGATTAACACTACTTAATCATATGTTGGATTTCTTATGTTTAAATATTAATATGTTGGATTTCTTATGTTGGATTTTTTTCATATGTGTTTCAATGAGCACTAATGTCAATACTAAGAAAATTTAGTGCATGTGTTTAATTTCACGCAGAAAACACCACAATCAATTTCTAAATCAATTTATGTTCGTGTCTGGTTAGTGTCGTCGAAGTTCATTCTAAGTAACAATTAGTCGATTCTCATTCAACATAAATTTTTTATCTTTAAAATGATTTTGCAAACCAAATACACGGTGATTCTGCAATAGAAAATCAATTATAACCAATTTTACATCACTTTAATACATAACCAAATACGGTTCAAAACCTTAAAATAATAAATGATTAAATATTAAACTCTCACTTGAAATCTTAATATTGCTATCGATCTAGTGTATATAATTAGTAAGAGAAACGAAATGTTTGGTGATTGTTTAATTCCTTGACAAAGTTGTAGTTCTTGACCAATCTCTCTTTTGGCTTTGGATTCCTTATTTGGTTCCATAATCCATTTTGTGTTTTGTCAATCAATAGGGAACACTACACAACATAGAGATGCAAGATCCAATACCTACCAAGTAGCTAGGTAAGCCTAAATATGCAACCTAGCAATAAAAATAAAACAAAAAAAACGTTTATTGGTGAGATGATTAAGAGTGATTAGCTTCACTTTAATTACATATTAATGATGGAGAGAACAATAATTTGATGATAAGCAAAGGGCAAAACATGTTCCTTTAATGGAATAAACTCAACCAATGAGAGGTAAACTTCCATATCATTTGCTTCAAAAAACAATATATTTTATATACATTGCCGAGACAGATAAATCAAAACAAAACAAATTAAAAGTTATTTTAGTATAAATGAAAAATATTTTAAATTTTAACGTACTTAAAAGTTTTTTTTTTTCTTTTAGAAAGGGAGTTTATATTGGTTGATTTTGATTAGTAGTGTTCGATTTTTTTCTGGATATTATCTATTGGTTGTGGTTAGCGAATAAAGATCCTATGATAAAATAGAGAAAACAAATTATTTAAATATATATATATATATATATATATATATATATATATTTTTTTTTTTTTTTTTTT
>Ga0209589_1011144_pt1 | contig 12799 bp, 5 predicted proteins | sample CowpeawhiteBW_FD_187525 | JGI IMG/M metagenome (GOLD analysis project Ga0209589, IMG submission 187525) | Root nodule microbial communities of legume samples collected from California USA - Cow pea white BW (SPAdes) (version 2) | ecosystem: Host-associated > Plants > Roots > Nodule | place: USA...
ACAACACAAAACTTTTAGATTAGAAAAATCGGGTTTAGTAGAATAGACCAATTCATAAGGAGATTGATTACTGAGAAAAGGAGTGGGTAACCTATTAATTAGATGAACATCCAATTTAAGGGAATAGGACCAAAAAATGTTGGGTATTTTTGCTTGAAAAAGAAGAGCACGACACACATTAAGAAGATGTTGATGCTTCCTCTCAACAATCCCGTTTTGTTACAAGAAGTTTCATGAAAAATACCCTTGCTATTATAAAAATCATTAAGAAGAAACTCTTTGCCATTATCGGAACGTATTTTCTTAAGCTTGCAAGAAAACTGATTTTCTGTCAAAATAATAAAGTCTTGAAGAACAGATCTGACTTCTGTTTTATTTTTAAGAAAAAGAATCCAAGTAAATTTACTATAATCATCAACTATAGTCAAAAAATACTTGTATCCATCAATGGAAGAGACGGAAATCGGATCCCAAATATCAACATGGATAAGTTTAAAAAATTGAAGAGATATACTCGTGCTAGAAGAATATTTCAGACATTTTTGTTTCACAAAAGCACAAACATCACAAGCAATAATAGAAGGAGAAAAAATATCAGGATGATCAGAAACAAAAAGCTGTAAGATTTTATCAGATGGATGACCAAGTTTCATATGCCACAAGTTACAAGGACTAACATTATTAATGAGAGTAAAATGTGGTAAAGAAATATTTGTGTTAGATATACTCAAGTTACGTCTGTCTTGAGAACTATCTAAGAGATAAAATAGGCCTTGATGTTTCCTAGCTGCTCTAATTGTCTGGAAGGTATCTGTCTGCACAATAAGACAAGTATCTTGGGAGAAAACCATAAGACAATTAGTAGAATTAAGCAATTTTGGAATAGAGATGAGTTGAACAGAGAATTCAGGGATAAAAAGAGTGTTATGAAGGATAATATTTCCCAACACAATGGTACCCGAGAATTTAGCAATGACAGAGTTTTGGTTGGGTAATTGTATAGAAATAGGAGAAATAGGTTTGAGATTTTGAAATAAAGATTTAAAAGGCAAATATGGTCAGTAGCACCACTATCTAAAATCCAAGAAGAAAAGGGAAAAACAAAACATGTGGTTTGGTAGTACATTGATGACAACACTAGTTATGGAAGAAGAATCATTGGGAGACTGCTGGATCCAGGCGAGAAGAGCTTCATATTACTTTCTAGAGAAACCAAATTGAGCTTCAGCTTTGTCATCCTTCCCAACACGAAGATCGGCAGTAGAGGAGACGATACCAACCATACTAGCATGAGTAGAGGGCTTCGAAGGAGGAGATTGGACTTTAGTGTGTAGGTTAGAGCCTTGAGGCACACCATGCTTAATCCAACAAGAATCAGATGTATGATTGGTTCGGTGACAATGGTCACAATATCTAGGATTGCGGCCACCAGACCGAGGAAAGCGGCCTCGTCCACGATTGCTAGAGAAACCACCACGAAAATTTTTACCATGGGTATTGGCCATGGCAGGAAATCAACAACAAAGGACAAAAAATGCGGAAGGCGATTTAAATCTGATACCATGTTAGAAGTGTATAAGCCATGAGAGAAAGAAGAAAGGATGCGTACAAAAAACGCACAAGAAAAATTAGGGTAAAAACCAACTCAAGAGAGTTTGCTTGCTCACTGATTTATTAGAACCTTTGTTCAATATATAGAGTACAATGTCCCATCATATAGAGGGAAAAGTAAAAAATAAAATAAAAAAGAATATTTGGTAACAATAAAAGAGAATCAAATATATGATATCTCTATCAATATAAATAAAAGCAAGAGATATATAATATCTTTATCAATGCAAGGCCAACTAAACAAAAAGAAAGAACTACAACTAGCATTAAGAACATAAGTAACCAAATAAAGAAGGATAAAATTTGAGTTTATACCTTAACAATATGATTTTGAATTCTTTTCAAATAGGGTAATTCATTATGTGGTTCCAAAAATGTTTGTTCGCGGGCTTCCAACATTACAAATGCTTTGAACCAAGATGCTCATCAATGGAGGCTTGGACAAGGTGTGATGACTTTTCTAAGATTTTCATAACACAATTTGTTGCAAGAGAAATGGTGACTCATTAAGAGATTGTTCGAAATACTTTTTTTAGCATTAGTTGTTAAAGTTCCTAAACTTAAGAAGGGAGTGCTTATGTGATAATAAAAAAGAATAACAAAAACTCTAAAAGCCTTTATGTTGCAGTCAAAACTGTCATCAAAGAGTTCTTTTAAAGCCTTGCCCCTAGCCTATAACAGGTAAAAACTTCAGAATCTTCCTTTGACACACTAAAAGAAAAGTTTGGAGATACATCAAACACAACAAACAAAACTTCTACTATTTTCACATGTAGAATTTATCATATCAGAAGACAATGTTTATGGATTTTTTCAAACATTTTCCTATCAGAGAACTCCATGCCAATCAAGAGAATTTGGGCTTAGGTATTGAGAGAGTTTGGATTTGAAACCAAATGTAAAGGAAAAGTAAGGGGATATTTATAGAAAAGAAGGTTCTGGAAGTGAAATTTTGGTGAAATGGACAGTGAAATAAATGTTATTAATCTTCAAACCCCACACATATTCTATTTTCCTAATTGATGTCTGAGTAAAAACATTTGAAATTTATAACTTAAATAATTTAAAAATAATTAATTACTTACAACAAACATATTAATATTCTATAAGCCGCACGGTTTCCAAGTAATAAAAATAACTTAAATAATTTAAAAATACTCGATTACTTAAACTTCTTTTATCTTTAATAGTCTCCTTTTCATAATCATGACATTTGGAAAAATCAGAAGGTACTAAACAACATTTATTTGCACAATTTTATTTTCATCAATCAGGCTCATAATCTAAGATGATCATCGATAACGATGTCGTTGACACGATCAAATTAATACTACTAAACTATAACAACTTTAGCATTGCTAAGATAGTAATCAAGAAAAATAGAAAGGATAAAATAATCCTAAGTCATCGTCCAACAAACACGGAATTGATTTCTAACAAATTAGTTCTTATAAAAACTATACAAAAAATATATTCAAATAAAATAATAAAAATATAGGAGGATTAAGATAAACAAGAAAGAAATAGAAAAGATAAAAAAGGGATAAAAACAATAGTAAAGAAAATAGATTGATTCCACTACTTTTTTCAAAATAGATTCATCATCGGTTATCTAAAGATTATTGCTCAATTAATTATTGTTGTAGATTTGCAAATTAATCAATGTAAAATCTAAATTAATTTGTTGGCGTTCTCACTTTTAACCAAAGTACAATCTCAATTAAAAGTGAGAACTTTTAGATTATCCACAGTAACTTCAACCAAAGTACAGTCTCAATCAAATTTTACTATGCCTAATCATGTCTATTCTTTTATCTCCTCACCAAATAAAAGTTTAATTAATCAAAGTAAAGTTTCGATTAATTTTCGTCAGAGTAAATACTTTTAACCAAAGTAAAGTCTCAATTATTGGTAAAAACTCTTTTAATCACATGAAAGTTTCTAAATAAAACCAAAGTAAAGTCTCAATTAAATTTAAAAACCCTTGGACTCATATGATCAACATGCTTATAGATTTAAAATCATTACTTTTTATGTGATTCAAAGATAAAAGACATAGATGAATGAAAACCTCAACAGTTGTTGCTGCATTGTGCCGGTGGTGTAAATTGGCACTCGTGTTCTTCGTCGTTGTTGCGACTTGGTTTTGCTGCGTGGAACACTGAGGTTGTTATGATGTTGCTGATGCAATGAAGGTCTCACGATTTTGGGTGCGTGAACGTTGCTGCACTGGCTGCTGGTGTATTCTTGTTTCACGAAGTTGCTGCCATGGTTGTTGCGTCATCAATGGATCATGTTTTCTGCAGGGACTCGTGGTGCGCGAACGTTGTAGTGGCTTCCATGGAGATTTCGCGAGGAGATCTACGACATCACTGACTGGTTGGCTATATAGATTCGAAATGTAGATTCGTGGAGGCGCTGTTGTGTAGATGATATCGCCACAGGCGAGATTGCTGACGATAGTTTTCATGAACGCGGCGACTACCATGGTGGAAGAGGAGAAATTAGGGTTTCTCATAGGAGAGATGAAGATGATGACGTGACACCATTTGGTTGGCTGAATTTTTAGTTGCTGGATCATGACACGTGTCATTCTCTTATTGGTCAGTTTAATAAGTGGAGGATTGCCACATGGCATGATTTAAGTGCCTCTTAGTTTATGAGTGGAAAGAGGAGTGAAAATAGACAAAGTCAAGAGTGTAGAAGTAGGTTTTTTGTAGCCCATTTGGAAATAGGGGAATGTATAAGTAATGTATAGGGTGCAAAAGTGATTTTTCTAGAACTTGCTGATTTTAGCCTTATTTAAAGGTGGTTTGTAACTTCAATTAATTTATTTTTCTACCTTAAATAAGCTTAATCTTAACTTGAGCTATATCAACAAACGTTAAAATATCCAAAAATAATTTATGCAACTAAAAATCACTTTTTAAGACATTTTTATCACACAAGCTCAAACAGCCTAATTATCAGAATTATCAATTAAATTGCTCTTTAAGCACACAAATTCAATTAAATACCCAGAATTAAACATTAAATAAGGGCAAAAATACAGACTCATCATACCCACACACTTATCCTTTTGCACTCTTGGGCAAAATTGAGTAATTTGAAAACTTTGTTCTGAGGTATTTTATTTCACATCAACACTAGATAAAAGGAATGAACCTTACTTGAGACAAATCAATATTCTAGAAATCAAGTTACCAAGCATAAACAAACGAAAATATTTTATTTTTCACACATAAGTTAATCTTTTGAATTCACAAGACAATCAATTATGAAAGAAAGCACTCAAGTTATATGTGTATTTTCTCACCAAAATTCGCTCAAGTGTTTTGGCTTGTGTTTTCACTCAAAATACTCATGCAAGTAAACACTCATAATACTTAACAAGACTCTAATATTCACAAACTTTCAGAAAACATGCATTCAAAGATCATGAGGACTTTTTACCGGTTATAATGGGGCCAAGGCAAAGGTAGGAAAAATTTAGGAATTTTGAGGGTTTTTAAAATTAAAATATAGAAAGAATAATGGAGCATAATTTCAAAACCAACTCTTTTTTGTTTATTGCTTTGTTGCTCTTTTTTTTTAGAAAGCAATTATTTTTTTCATTTCAACACTGTTTCATCAACAAATTTTCCTTTTGCCATTTTTATTAATTTGTGGGTGAGTTACACACTTTATTCCTCAACCAATCTTAACATAATCCACTAGCTCATTTCTTTCTTCCTAAGGTAAGGAAAAACATGATCTTTTTCTTTATAAGGATTTACAATGGGTTTAAAAACAAGAAAAATAGGTTTAAAGCTCAAAGGGGCTACCAATGGATCAATGTTAAGGTTGGCTTATTTGGCCAAGTACCTATAAACAAGAAATGTCTCAGTCATATCAAATCATGCATATTTACCTAAAATGCAAAACAAAAGAATCAAGCTAAACATTTGAGTATAAACAAAACATGAGCAAGTCACTCAAGAAAAATAGGAATGACACATGGTAGTCCATCCTTTACATTAAGGCTCAAGACTCATAAGGTCAAAACTCTTCCACATAAGATTTAATCAAGAAATTCTCAAATCAACTCAATTAGCAAATCATAGAAACAATCCACTCATATCAACATAACTTTTATTTTTCCAGAATTATGATCATCCCAATTACCAAATGAAATCCTAAAAATCCAATGTCAATATCTTTTATTGAAAACATGGAAATATTTTTGGTGGATTTCTTATGAGACATATTGTTTAAAATTTCACTTAGTAAAAAGTTACTACTTTCACAATTTTCTCAAAAAGAAATCACAATTTTTTTTAAATGAAAACAAAAACAAAAAAGAAAGAAAAAAATATTCTATCTATAGTTTGTCTCCCTCATACTTATTTCAAAAATTGTCCTTGATGGAGTTAGTTTGGGGAGGAGATGAAAAGTCTTGTGAGTTCTGGCTCAATCTGGCCATATGTCAAAATTTATTTTCTTTAATTTTATAAAGTACAAGTCAGCTTGTACAATTTTATTAAAGAAAACAAACACACACACACACACACACACACACACACACACATATATATATATATATATATATATATATATATATATATATATATTATCCAAAAGTGAACCAGTTCCAATTATATTTGAATTTAAAGACAACCTAAATTCATTGTTTCCAAACGAACACAAATAACATCATTTGTCCAGACAAGAAACTGAAACCAAATTTCGTCTAAATAACGACACAACAAAAGTGTCTTTAAAATCTAAATAAAAAACGGTCCACAATAATAATCTAAAATGCCCCCTATAGCTTTCACCTCCACCGATTTGTCGTCTCCAACATAGATCCATCTTTCAGAATCAATTTACTTTTGGTAGCTTATGTAATCTGTAACATCTTGGCCGGATATTACTTATTTAAATAAAATTAATAACAAAAAACATAACAATCACATTTATTCAACACAATTTCCCAAAACACAAGAAAAATTTAACTTTATTGTAAGAGCCAAAATGTTGAAAACATAAATTAAACTCAAACTTTACATCTCCAAATCCAAAATAAATCTAGATTACAAAAATAGTAAAAAGAACTGTAGAATTAAAAATTCCCAAGCTGCCATGCTCCTATGCTAAGTCTCATCGGCACCTCCTGCAACATCATCTACTCTCATGTAACGAGTTACATGATCATTGCTAAACACACATAGATAAGGTGAGCTTAAAAGAATAAAAATGCATTATAATGTACATTATAATAATAATTTAAAACCCCTAACACTTCTTATACACCCAAACCTCAAACCCCAAACATTCACATCTTCCTCTGGACGCCTCTTGATTCTACATCCTTTGATGATTACATTAGTTGATATGTGCTGTCACGAGTGTCTACTCATCCCTTCGACTACAGGCCACCATTGGTAGTCCACACGTGGGAATGATCTTTTTACGGACTACAATCTGCAACACCAAGTGGAGTTCCTTAATATGAACTCCAGTCCGTATTTGTCCCAAGACTACCAAACTCATTGACTAACATCGAGGAGGGAAATCTTTCGGAACCCATCCATACAAGCCATGATATCGCACACTTCACTGGACTTCTATAACCACCAAGCTACAACCTCAAGTGACCACGTGTTACCCCAATACAAACTCCACTCGTGATTGGGCCCCTAGCAAATCATCGCCTCAAGACCTCCATCCAAAGTTGTGTAGAATCCTTCATGCAATCCAACTATGCACCCGAAACCGTTTGGCGCTTCACACGCGTCGCTAGGCGAAATTTGGTTCCAGATTGCTTGGCGAAACACCTGGCACTACCAGGCGCCATCCCACTAGATTCTAGTCCAGGCCCAATTTCACGAAAAACCACCGTGCGGGATCCCTTATGTTGTCAGCACCAACTTTCGAGTTTTGTCCCAGAGTTCTCTTTGTGGCCTATCGCCTAGCGGATGCACTTGCACCGCCATTCGCCACACCAATAGTGTAGCACTACTAGTTTAAGGTTCCAAAATAGTGTCGATAACCAAATTAACCAAACAAGTTCTCATCCAATCCAAAATTATCATCTTCATAAACCAAAAATCCTCATACAATTATAATATAATATTTCTACAAAATATGCTTTGTATAATCATCACCCCACTAACTTGTAGCGCGCGCGCACACACACACACACACATATATATATATATATATATATATATATATATATATATATATATATATATATATATATATATATTAAAATCATATAAAATAAAACATTATACAACAAAGAAAACTAATTCTATTGGACCTTCTATAATCACATCACAGTATTGTTTTTTCATAAACAACATCCAAAAGCAAAGAAAAGAAAAGAAAAACTAAAGACTATCCTACGAAATTATTTATTGAACAAATAAAACAATAGAATCTTCATTCTTCTAATAAACTTTTTTGTTTCTTTATTCCACATACATCCAACTTTATCAATTATAAAAAATTTATACAAAAAAAAAAAACATTTAATATACCTTATAAGGAATCTACTGTCCCGTAACCAAATTTGCCTTAAAATATCCAATTACACATTAATTCACAATTTAAAACATCCAAAAATATTCATTCCATTTTTTTTTATATAGACAACCCACTGCATATATAACAATCAATAAAATTCTTCTAACGCAAACTATTTCCTAATCTATTTTACAACATCATAACCTCTAGACTCTATAACACTAACTTATTCCCAATAAACTCTTAATTTTAATATTCAAAATGTAAAATAGAAATTATTAAAATTGTGAATACGGTTATAATAATAACACAACCCATATTTTTTCAATATATCTTTAACTAAAACGAATCAATAATATAATAACTTCAACATGATAAAATATAAAGAATCTAAAATTTCTCTACAATGCTAAGACAAAATACCAATGGATAGAAAACAAAAGACATTCAAGCATTTTGGATGTGTTCGCGAATAACAAGAATCATTTATCAAACCACAAAGGAGAAAAGAAACAAATTCACCTTCCCCTAACCTGGAATTCCCACTGGAAGTTCCTCTTTGCACCAACTTGTCCCTTCTCTCGGCCGTCTCACACTCACCTCGATCAATTCTTTAGGGTTCTCAAATTTTGTAGCACACCACCATGTTGGTTCTCTTCCCCTTTTTAACCTTAAACTGATTTTAATTATAATAAAATTAAATTAATTAAAATTTGCTACTTAATCTCGTCCTTAAAGTCTAATTAAATCTCGTCCTAAAATCGTCCCCAAGACAAAAAAAAAATACTATGATTTCACTCTAGACAAAGTTCAAACACACAACCTCCCAATTACTAAGTGTATGCTCAACCATCAAGTCACTAGATGTTTCTTAGTAATTCATACTTTTCTATGATTTTATCCTCCTATTATATGATCAAGCATACATGCAAAACAATAAAACACTTAAATTACCACACAAATGGCATACAGAGACTTAAATCCAAGTCCTCTCATATAACTAAATACTCTCAACCAAAGCTAGTACTATTCATTGTCATCTCTCTCTGCATTAATTATCTCATGAATTCCCACCCTCACATTTATTAAATAAATATTTATTTATTTAATTTTCCTCGGGTCTTATATAACCCTTCATTGAAACACTGATGTTAGTTGTTACACCAAAGTCTAATCACTAACTATTTCTTGGTTCTAAAGCTAAATTGATCTGAAAGCAAACCAAAGAAAGGCTCACACGATTTGAGCGATCTCACTTCTTATATCCTTTTATCTCTTCAGAGATACTAGAGTTTGCAGAAGAAGTGAATTTCTAAATCCTTACTGTAAGGTCAAGATTGCAGCCAAGAACAATTCACATGTTCTCACTCGAGTTCTTAAAACTTGTTCCATTAAGAATCGAAACCAAATTTTGATGGGCGGATATAAAAGCAATTATAGTTGTATCTAGAGTAAGAGAAATACGAATAAGCTCACAACCTAAAAATAAATAAATAAATAAATAAATTCAAATAATGGTGTAGCCCATCTCAAGACACCTAATGCCCATTAATATCAAGTCTATGGATAATAATATTAATTGCTAGGGGTATCTTGTTGTAATGATCAAACATTGATAACAAAACATGTCCAACAACAAACCCATCTTTGGATTGATTTATCATCAACAAAGCAAAATTTTATAATTATCACATGTTTACCATTACAAATGTGTATATAATCCGACCAAATATTAATCTTCCTTTGGGCCGACTAATAATCGCATGGATATACATAAACACAAACATTTAACATTTCTCACGAACTATCTCCTCAAGAGAGGTCACTTTAACGATATCTTGATTCAATTTGCTCATAAAGAAAATGTTAAACAAAATCAAAATTTGAATATTTATTTATTACAAAACCAAATATATTTATTTTTATATTTCAAAAGATAAATCCTTATGTTCAAATATGTTGATTTAATTATTATATTTGAACCTAAAGTTCAATTAGATTAGGCTTTCTAGTTTTCTTCTTCTCCTTTACGAAAGTTTTCATAGCTAAGAGACTCCTGCATACGTGACCAGAACTAGAATCAACCACGACCATAACTAGCCAAGCACAACAAGTGCACCAAATCCATAACCCAAATTGATCTAGAATGAGCCTTTTCCGCGATGGGCAACAACCAGATCAGAAACATGAGCCACCATCACTCACGGCAGCAGCCAACACAAATAAAAATGCAAACCACCACCGTTCACCCCTCGAACTAGCAGCTTGATTCTGAAGACGAAACCGTGCCTGGGTTGTGTGCTCCATCGTCTCAAGCCTAGGGAAGAAGAAGCATTACTTGATCATTGGATAACCAACAAGCACCGGAACCAAGAAAGCAAGAATGAAAAAAAAGAAAGCTTGATTGCAATTATTAGGATTTTGCAGTTTCGAAATTGGGGATTTATCCCAAATTAGGGTTCGTAAATTTAAAATAGAATACATCGATTTAGAACTGAATTGGCAACACGAAAAACATACAATTGTTTTACTTTCCGGATGCTCTTAAAAATCGTTCCAAAAACATCAATTGTATACAAAAGTTCATGCTCTTTGAAACCCACCAAAGAGATTAAAGACATACTGGGAATTCTCCATAATTTGGATTCATGCGATTAATGGCCTTAAACATAAACAAACATCGCTTTCATCACTTTGAGACCAATTGTTGGTTTACGAAAACATTAAAGAGCAACACATTCATAATAAATTAAGCACTTCTTAATATTTCAAAGAATTGAATGAGAAAGCTTACCTTATGATTGGAAATAGTAGAGGTAGAGGAAAAATATGGTACATGATTTTCCAACTGTAGAGCACCTAAAGTTTTCTTCTAGATTTTTTCTCTTGATGAGGAGAGAGAGAAAGGAGTAAAAATAATATGTAACTTGATCACAGATGGAGACCATAACATTTATGTAACTTCTGACAGTTACTTACTTAATTTCAATATTCTTAATTTGACGCCTTCATCAAATTAGAGTATTGATGGCATGTACACATTTAATATATCATGGCATGTATATGCTTTTAGCCATATATTTAATTAATTAGATTATTTTAATACTTTGACTAATAATATAATGACCCTAACACATTTAATTATATATATATATATATATATATATATATATATATATATATATATATATATATATATATATATATATCCCAAATTACTAACAGATTCAAGAGATAACAATGGTTCGTATGCACGCATCAATTTGGCAGATTTTCAACGAGAGTGCTTGGTCATCATAGTTGCAAGAAAGGGATCTAGGGTTGAACAGATAAGTAGAGTTTTCTGTTTTGGTTTTGGCTCATAATCTTCATTCCCAAATTCATGATGAATACATTTTCTTACTAGTTTGAGACCCGTGCATGTCATTTTTTTTGTTTTTTTCCCTTAAATAATTTAATTTAATTATTAATATATTTGTATAAATAATTTATTTATACATAATAATATTTATGTCTTATATATAATAGTAATAGTAACATATGTTTCTTTATGTAGTGCACATCAAAATAAGATGGGAAGGTAAATTAACAACGAAAAAAAATGTAAGTAACTAAAATATGAATTCATAGAAAATAAAAGTAAAATGCATGTAAAATAAAATGTAAGTTTATATCATAAAATATGAATGATTCTATCCAAAAAAAATAACGTGAAATTAGAGTGGATGTTAAAATTTATAAATAAAAGTATATGCAAATTAAGACAGAGATTTACTAAAAGATATTAGTATATGAAATCAAAGATATTATTACGTTTTTAAAATGACAAATATTAAGATTAAAAATTAACATTTGTATAGAATTTCTTTGTACTAAATTATAAAATTGACATAATAAAAAAATAATTATTAAATTTCAAATTAGATATTTTAGTTAAATATTATATTAAATAAAAAATTTTAGTTTGTCTTTTGTTAGTGTTGTGGTAAATATATGGTATCATAATTATTTGTTAATAATAATAATAATAATAATAATAATAATAATAATAATAATAATAATAATAATAATAATAATAATAATAATAATAATAATAATAATGTCAATTCTAATGTTAAGGATAATTACACCAACATTACTACTACTAATAACAATATTATCAATACTAATGCTAATATTAATTGAAATAATAATATGATTATGTAGAAAATATGCAAATAATTGAAATATGATTCCATAAAACATAAAAACAACATCAAATTAATGTTAGAATCTGTAAATAGAAACACATATAAATATTGACAAACACATACAAAACTATTAAAATATATTGATATATGAAATTAAACATATTATTGTTTTTTTAGACAATAAATATTAAGACCAAAAAATAATATTTGAATATTAATTTATTTATGCTAAATTATAAAATTGACAGAATAGTTTATTGTAATGTCCAATTATATGATTAAAATTTTGAATTATAGATTTTAATTAAAAATTATATTAAATAAAATGTTTTAACTTCTCTCTTGTGTTGTTCGCAAATTCATGTATAGGAATTACTTATTACTATTATTATTATTATTATTATTATTATTATTATTATTATTATTATTATTATTATTATTATTATTATTATTATTATTATTATTTTATTATTATTATTATTATTATT
>Ga0209589_1011151_pt1 | contig 12790 bp, 9 predicted proteins | sample CowpeawhiteBW_FD_187525 | JGI IMG/M metagenome (GOLD analysis project Ga0209589, IMG submission 187525) | Root nodule microbial communities of legume samples collected from California USA - Cow pea white BW (SPAdes) (version 2) | ecosystem: Host-associated > Plants > Roots > Nodule | place: USA...
AAAAAAATTTAAAAAATAAAAAATAAAAATTAAAAAAAAAAATTTTTTAAAAATTAAAAAAAAAATTAAAAAATCCAGAGGCTGACACGTGGCAAGGTAGTTAACGCCGTTTGTGAAGACTTAATGGCGGGTACTACATTGATGCAATAATCAAAATTGGGTACTAAATTGAGGCAAAGTTCAAAGCGGGTACCATTTTGAAATTTTCGAACCAAAATGGGTATGATTCGAGTAATTAAGCCCTTATTTTAATAGGAATTACATCTCACAATAGGTTTGCATTTTACTTTAACTTCATTATTCATACCTCCATGTCACTTTTGTTTAGAATATTTGAAGTTTAATTTATTTTTTTCTCTGAATCAATATGTCAACACCTTTTTAATATTTTTCTTATTTCTAAGTTCTCTCTCTCACTCTCTCTCTCTCTCTATATATATATATATATATATATATATATATGTGTGTGTGTGTGTGTTTGTTTAAAACTCTTTAACATCAACTTCATATTATATTTATTTATATATAACCATATTACACAATAAGTCTAAATCTTACTTTAACAACGACTTGTCTATGCCTACACATTTTACTACACATCACTAATCAATTAGTCAATTAGTTTAGATTTTATAATTTAAAACAAAAAAATCCAAATTTATTATTTTTTATATTATAAGTATTGTTATTATTGTTATTATTAATATTATTGTTATTAATAAATTAAGATTAGTATAATCCATCATAATAATAATAATAATAATAATAATAATTATTATTATTATTATTATTATTATTATTATTTTAGTTATATTTGTAACGTCGCATTTAATTATTAAGCAAAATTAAAGGAAATGTTACACAAAGATAGTACTGTAGCATAGTTCTGGGGTCCTTAACACAACCCCTACAACCTGGGCACACCACAATGCCAACGGAAAACCAGATACAAGTCTAACAAATGAGGATAGAGTAGTAAAGCATAAAACAATACATGGGCCATAGCCCTAAAGAACCATGAAGATGGCTAAGCAGCGGAATCGCCATTTCCTTGCTGACCACGAGAACCTCGCCCATCTGCTCCCATCAATCAAATTGATGATCATCGCAAGAAAGAAGAGCCACATACAAGACAACTATACAACAACAGGGTAAGCTAAAGCCAACAACATTGTTATCATACAGTCAAATATATTTTCACCATTCAATATCCATACAACATCCAAGCATGTTATGACTTTCCAATCAATACAGTATGACTCGACTCGACTCATCCGGATATGTATAACTTGGTCAGATTCAGCGGATGCCCGCACTTATGGTGGATATCTTTGCTCACCCCCGAGCTGCTCACCCTCGAGCTATGTGTTGCAAGTGTTACAATGAATCAATTTCCCTCACCACAAGGTTAGCCCTTAATGAATTTCAGGCCTCCTACTACTCTCACCACAGGAGTCAGTCCGCTCTATGTGAGACTAACTGACCCCCTAGAGCGTCAGGATGCAACCTTACCTTGAATCCTTACCTAGTCATACAGATGGGGCACCACCATGGACACCCACTAGTAGGGGCCATGGAATTACGTCCCGACCACTGAAGCGCGACCCTGAAAGTCTCACCTAGAAACTCCAAGGAATTAAGCACTGACACAGACCAAACACAATCACACAGCCAAATAATATTCACCATGCATGTATACGTTAATCATACCAACCTTTAAAGCCAATGCCTTTCATGTTCCATGCCCAACTCATTTCAACTCATCATGAACCATCCATGCACCAAGGATTTCCAAATCATCTCGTTATCATGCCTCTTTAATACCAACCATTTCATTACAATCTCATGCTAAACTCATATCAACCCATTATTCACAATTCATGACTTGCACCACTCATTCATACTCATTCATCTCAAACTTTTAGCACAGTACTTAAAACCAAGCAAGCATTATCCATACAAAGCCAAGAAAACAATCACACATCGCACTGCCTCGTCCAGCACCTCGCTCAGGCCGAAGGGTCTCACTTAGGCGAGACGTTCTCGCCCAAGCGAGCCCCCTTCGCCTAGGCGAGGGCTCGAAAAAGGGAGCAGAAGCACACGCGGGATCTTGCTTGGGCGAGATGCTCGTTCGCTAAAAAAAACACAGTGGGTCGCTTAGGCGACCCTTCGTGGCAAAGTACCTAGGCGAGCCCCTATTAACCTCGCCTAGGCGAGACATGCCCGCTTAGGCGAGTTTAATAGTCTTCGCCACTATTTGCAACTGCACAGCGTGTACCCACATACCAAACAGATATTCCAGCCAGTACAGTCACTCATGGAAGCACATAAACTCAATAAATCAACGAGCTACAATGATACAAGTCAAATCACACCATACAAAGAAGTTCTAGCTTCCCTTACCTGGAAATAAGCTAGCAAAATAACCCGACACGCCCTCGACACAGAACGCAAGAGCACAACAGCTCAAGGAGAGAAGACAGCGGCTGGAAGGGAACCAAGAAAATAGAGCAGAAGGGATTAACACAAGATTCTCATGGGAACGCCGCAAAAGGGTTAGTGGAAAGCTACAACAAGTTCAGAAAATAACTTACATGGAGTGGAGAAGTTGAAGTTCGCTCGGAGAGGGTGACGGTTAACCCTAGCAGAGCTCTAAAATAGAAGGGGCAATGTTTAGGTATGAATTTGGCAAAAGTGAGGCTAACAAGGGAATCCTAGCAGCTTTAGGGCTTTTGCACCCTATGGGCCAGCCCTTAGGCCCAATAGATTAAGGCCAGCCCTCACATATTAGGGCATAAAAGGGAAGCTGATTTTAATGGGCCTTACAATATTTTCTATAATCCAATACTTTAATATAAAGAAATTAATATTAAAATAATACTATTTATTTTCAATTAATTCACCGTAAAATAGTAATAACCTATGATGCATTGATATTTCAACTTGGGTCATGTATCCATATCTGACACATATCGTGTCCGATACTTTAGGATACTTTATCGATATTTATCAATGAAGTATCTAATTTAGAAAGTCGTAGTACACTACAAGAAAATCTTTGAATAAATAGTAACAAAAAATAATTAGTCACTATATAGTGATCAAATTGACAACGAAAATAGTTCCAAAAAATTATATTTGATCTCTAAATTGATAATTAAAATAGTTTCAATTATGAATTGGTTTCTAAATTGGTCATTAACATTAGTTGCTAGGTTTTGGCTATCAAAATAATTAGTCTCTAAATTGATCTCTAATTAGAAAATTGGTCTCTAACTTATTTTTGGTTACTAAAATTGGTCATTATTTAAGAGTTTTCTTGTAATGGTACTTCTATGACGACAATAATTTATATTTTTTATGTTGACAACTTTAGTACATATAGTTTTAATTTTGATTCACACAAAAATAATCATATATTTATTATGTTTTTAAGAATTATTGTATATTTTTCAATATTCATATACCACGTATCTAACACGTATCATATCCTATTATTTTGAAAATAATTGTATCGACGTATCATATATGTATCGTATCCGATACACGTATCGTATCTGATACACGTATCGTATTCGATACACGTATCGTATCTATGCATCATAGGTAATAACAATAATAATAATAATTAATTATTTAATTTCTTACAATATTTAAATATTATATATATAATTATACATAATAATAACATTTAATATGTAAATTATTTATTTAAATTTTAAAAATAATTATACTAAATTTCTTAATCTAAACTTAAAAAAACTGACCCGTGCGTACTAATACTAGTTTTTTTTTAGTTTTATTTAAAAAATATATAAATTTAAAATATAGAAAAGTATTAAATTTCTTAATAGAATTGTATAAAAAATTTAAAATACAAAGGTAGAAAATTCAAAAATTCAAATTCAAATTAGAAAATTATTTGTTAAAATTATTAGTTATTTAAATTAAAGTTAATAATTAGAAAACATTAATTACTTAGTACTAACAATTTTAGTTTTGAAAAAAAGTAAGTAATAGATATATGGTAAACAAAGAATAAAAAAATAAGATTAATTAAGGAATTTGATTTGAATTAAATTTGACAAATATATATTTTTATAATTATTTTTTGTTAATTTATTATAAAAAAATTATTACATATATTATTTTAACGAAATAAATATACATTTATTAAAATTAATTTTATAAAAAACAATGACAACTAAGATATTTTATTATGATAATTTTTTTATTATCGTTAATCATTTAAACAAAATTCGTAAAAAAAAAAACTAAATTAAACAAAATTATAAAATTAGGACCTAATTGAAAAAAAAATATAATTAAATTGACAAAATTGAATGAAAATAGGACTAAATGTGTAATTTAACTTGACAATAAAAAATTCACAAAATTTTAATTGAACAACAAAATCGTCTAGTTTAGGAAAAGATTGATTGATAGTCTACTTATGTCAATAAAGTTCAAAAATGATTTATAACAAAAAAATAAAAAAACTACAATGTTAACCCTTCCATTAAATTAACTTTAACATTCATTTGATGGTGCCACATATCAATATCTTAATTTTTTTTTTTAAATTTTTTTCCTTTTTTTTGTTATATTCTTTTTCCATCCTTCATTTCCTTCCTCTTTCTCCTCTACTACCCTTCCATCTCCTTCCACCTCCTTTACCATCGTACCACCCATCGTCTTCTTTCTCCTATGAGGGAAAGTCTTCATTCTCACTCTAGTGGTTAGAGCAACTACCCTCCATTCCATTTTAATGATATTGGTTCTCTATTTCCATCGATCAATAAAGTTATTTTTCTCATTGTTAAAACTCAATTTCGTCCAGCTTAATAAAAATATTTTAGAAAAAATAATTAAAAAATAAAATAAAAAATAACATAAAATAAAAAAAAAATTTGTTTGATTAGGCCCAATCTTTTTTTGACATTTACGATCTTCCATTTGTGTTTTCCTTTTACACCTTGGTTTTATCCATCCACATTATCCTTTCTTGCAACTAATAGCCCAATGTTTTATATTCCCATCCCCACTCTTTGTTTTCCTACGCACCTCTATTTCTCATAGTTGTTCCCGATAGAGAAAGTAGAAATATGATTCTAATAATTAGAAGCAATATCTCTTCTAATAATTAGAATTAATATTCCTAATGACAATTGATATTGTGCTATGATCTTGCTGTGATTTGATTCTCATAATGTGTTGTTATCACGACAAATTGCTTCCTTATTTTATTCATTAAGGATAAGATTGCATTTGGATTGCAATATGGGTATGTAAATACCCGATCTATCATCGAAAAAGAAAAATATTCTCTTCACTTTCTTTCTTTCTTTCCCCTTACCACACACACAACACACCTCCTCCTTATCTCTTTTGGTAAAAAAAAGCAAAAAAAAAACTTATAGAAGGAGGTACGAAAATAAAAAAGAAAAAAAGGACAATAGGTAGTCCTAATGTAGAGAATGAGAGAGTGGGATTGAGAGAGAAGAAGAGGCATTGAAAAGTTTGGAAGGTATGTTATTGCCCATTTTTGTTTCTTTTGATTTATGCATTCCCAATTTTCATTATATTTTGTTTTAATATTATATGTGTTTTTCTTTTACATATAACTTTGACCTTTTCTTTTAGAGACATTATTTTCTACTATTCACATATATCTTATTATAAAAATCATAAAAATATTTTTCTTCATTTCTTTTAATGTTTGTTTGGCTGCTCACATCGAGTGACACCCATTTTCAAATTTATTTTTTTTTCTAAAAAGAAAATATAAAGAAATAAAAATAAAAAATTAGTTTTCTTTGTTTAATTTTTTGTGTTTGTCCAATTGTTCGCGTGTAACATCCCTCCCGGATATTACATATTTTAAATAAAATAGAATAAAATAATATTAAAACCTCATTTAATATAATTGTAATTCCCTAAAATGCAGGAAATTTAAAACTTTAATTACAATCATCAAAGTCTAGTAATATAAAATATTACAATTTATTTAGAAACATAAAACATAAAATTCAGAAAACTCTTTTCTCCCATACTAGCCCGCTCCGGCTCTACGCCTCACCAGATCCACCTGCAACGTCATATGCTTCCATGTAACGCGTACACGATCATCGCCAAACACAAGCAGATAGGGTGAGCTAACAATTAAGCAATCATATATATAAAACATATATATGCATACAAACACACCAAAGGAATTCCATCCTTTGATTCCATATCACATGGCCACCACCATGTTACCTGTGTTCTACGTCTTCTGATGAGTACCTCAAGATGTCTTGTTGTCACACCTACCAGCCACAACTATTAGAGCACGTGCGGGAAACCATGCTACGGACCACACTCCGCAACACCAGGTGGAGTTCCCAATACAAATAACATTCGTAACATACCAAGACTACCGAACTCGTTGGTCTCATACCAAGGAGGGCAATCTATCTGGACCCGTCGTATGCGCCATAACACGCACACTCACACCGAAAACACTTGCTGACCCGAGCCACAACTCAACAATTCCTCATGTTAATCCGTCATTCCGAGCCACAACTCAAGGAATGTCACATGCTTAACCTGTATCCTGAGTCACAACTTAATGGGATACGTTCCAAGCCACAACTTAATGGGATACGTTCCAAGCCATAACTCAAGGAACCCATCAAGTTGGCCTTCGAGGTATCACCAAAGCTTTATAGATCATACACATCCAAAGCAAACAAAGATTATGCCTTTGCATCATCACCTGGCGCTACTCCAGAGCCGCATGCGAAACTCAATTTCAGACCGTTTGGCGGGGGACACGTGTCGCCAGGGGCCAAGCGCCTTTGATGCTAATGTTTCTGCAAGTATCACCTGGCGGGACAACCCTTAACGCTAGGCACCACATGCTTCAATACCCCACTGGTATTGTAGCTATCGTCTGGCGGTCAAACACCACCGCTAGGCACGACATCAGTACTTGCGCAGTACTAGTTTTTTAAGCACCCAGAACAAAGTAAAATCAATCCAACTCTTATAATTAGGCATATCCACAACCAAGAATATAGGCTTCCAAAAATCAACATGACTCTCATGCACAATCTCAATTTAGATGGCTTCATCATACATGTACACAAGTATCACCATATATCATATGCATCAGTCCCCACATATTCATATATATATATATATAGCATTCAAATGCATCAGTCCAAGTATCACCATATATCATATGCATCAGTCCCCACCATGCTAGCATTCAATTCCAACTTATGAATAACATATGCTCAAAAAATTATAAAGTAGTAGCACTCTAACAACTTAAGCACATGATCCTATGCACCAATGCAAATTAATATAGCATTATCGCCTCTCCTATGCAACAAGTTAATTTATATTGACACACATGCATTCATCAATAAACCAATTTTCAACATGTGACTAACCCAAAGGAACATTCAAATACATAGAGACTTACAACATAACCCAATCATGCTTTATTAGAAGTTACCTGAAATTATCAAGAGCTTATTCATGTGTTTTAAAGACTTCAACACCAGCAATAATGAGTAACATATATCTCTAGCTATGGACCTCCAGATCAAATCTCCACCGTTCAAATTGAAGAACAACGTGTTATGGACCACCTGCCAAAATTTCACCTAAATCGTACGGTTAATGAACTAAGAAATGCAATTTTATGAAAACTGCGCAAACTAGAAAAATGATTGTGTCTAGTGCCCAGAAATCTGGGACCTGGCGCCTAGCGGTGTAAAATCAGCGCCCGGCGATTCCTGTTGCATGAAAAGTACGAAAAACAGCGTTTTTTCATGAAAGGAACACCAGCACACATCGCCTGGCGGCAGCTCTTCGCCGTCAGGTAGTTCTTAATAGAAACCTAGAAACTGGGTTGTTTTAACATGAGTGGCCTAACGACTTTGAAGGCCCGCCATGCGGTTTCTGAAAACTTTCCAGAAACTTATCACAGTCTAGAAAATCACGTGTATAATACATTCATGCTTGTCATACAATTCATAATTATGAATTTAAAATTCAAAAATGCGATGAACAACTCCTCTAACCTGGTTTCTTCGCTTCCAATTTGCAAAACTTATGATCCTTGATGTTAGCAAAATCCCACTCCTTGGAACCTTCATCTTTTTCCACGTTCAATGGCTTCCAAACACCCTCTTAGCTCTCTCTTTTTAGGGCAGATTGATTAGAAGTATCAAAAGGACTCTACCTCACACTTAACTCCCTAAATACTGTTTTATTATGATTTTCCAGCCCTTCCATCTGCTCTTCTAAACGGCTAGGGTATTTTGCTTCTTCCCATTCATGTCAAAAACAATTTTAGCGAAAAGGTTTGAACACACAACTGCACCATTGTCAAGTTAATGCACAACCATTCAACTAATTCATGATTCATGATAATTCCTCTACATTTAGGAATTTATAATCACTCATCATGATTAAGCATATCATTAAAATTAATAAACTATTAAAATAACATACAAAGGCCTGGACTTGAACCCAAGTCCATTCATAATAACTAAGTACTCTTAACCACTTGAGCTACTACTTTTTCACATCATAAACCCCAGCATTAAATGACATAAAGGTTCTCACTACCTGCATTTATTAAATAATTATTTACTTAATTATTTAAATTTCTCGGGTCTTACATCCCCTCCACCTTATAAAATTTTTGTCCTAAAAAATTGGACTAACCTAGAAATATATGCGAATAGGACTGCCTCATGAGGTCTTCCATGTCTCAAGTCATCTCTTGGGTTGCTTCATCCTAGAGGACTTTCATAATCCTGATCTCCTTCCCTCTGAGTTGCTTGACTTGAAAACCTAAGATTTTCACTGGTCTCATTTCTAGCGTCAGGGGTTCTCGCACCTAAACGTCGTCCTTCTCCAACACGTGCATCAAACTTGCAACATACTTCCTCAACGGTGACACATGAAAACCATTTAGTAAGTTTGTCTGATGCTGTGACAAAGGAATCTCGTATGGTGTTGGACCTATCCTCCTCGTGATCTGGTATAGTTTGATGAATTTTGGAGTCAGCTTCCTAAGTTAGATCGCTCTTCCAATGCCAATAGTTAGTGTAACGCTAAGAATCCCATGCTCTCCAGCCTCAAACTCCAACGTCCTTCTCCTCTTACCTACATATAGCTTTTGTTTGTTCTGTGACGCACGCATCCAATCCTGGATTAAATTAACCTTCAATTTTGTCAAATGTAGCAACTCAGTTCAATAGTCACTAACCAATCCCGATACCCATACCACTGCATTCTGCCTCTCTTACCATCCAATGCCCCTTACGGTACCACTCTTGCCTTTGTTAATACTTCACTTGTATGGTTTAACTCTCTGACTTCTCCTTAGCGATCCACTAAGTCTTGCAATCCTTCTGGTGTTTACATTGAGTCCTTATCATTATGTCTTCGAGATCTTGTTTCACCCACTTCTCTTTCTTCTTTTGTTCATTTCGTCTTGTTCAACTTTGCGGTCCTCCTTACCCGGACATACTTTGAGATGGTTTAACATATCACTACCTCCCTTGCAAGATCTATTAAACTTGTTATTTTGACGATTTGACTGAGTCTACACCGCCACCTTTCCTATAACTCCTCCACCTTCTTTTTTAATTTTACACCCTCAATAGAAACTATCCCATTAGAGATAATTTCTCTTGGTTCTGCTTCACACATCAACGTCGTAGTGAACCCGATCGCTCTTAGATGGAAATTCTAGCACATGCTCCGGCAACGCGTCTAAGAGATCTTTCACAACTGCAATCCCTTGCCTTTATATTTCATCCATCCTTGTTAGCCGACTCGGATTGCCATAACGTTCTGCCCCCTCCTTTCCTCTTGATCAACAAATTGTAGTCCACGGTTGATTTATCTCCTTTGTGTCATCGATGCCACTTTGTTGGTATCCCCTTGCTCAAGAATGAAAGTAGGGAATAACCAATTTTCCTTGCGTTTCTGCCCCAATCTTACAAAGGAATTGATTCCAATTAATATCAAGGTTGAATCCTTTGATCCCTAGTAGACCACCATACGAGAATACTTCTCCCTCGGCCGTAATTGTAGTCGAAAAACCAACCTCTCACTACCAACTCCTTCTTGTAGACTATCAGAACCTAAATCCTTTACAGACAAAACCCAAGGTATACGATCTCCCTTAACATAAAATTCATATCTCAGGCACTACTTTTATACCTTGTATCCTTGAATGTACTTGTTTTCTTCAATTAGTCCATCACCATCTATCATCCTGCTTCCCCATAAGAACGACTTACGTTGTGGCTCTTCTTATGATACGACAATATGTTCATCTCATGTCCCAAATCAAACTTATCTCTCTTGCGAGCCACCCCACTTATGACGTCCCTTATACCCTTGACCTTAATTGCGATCCTTGTTGGCAAGTTTCAATTACCTACTATGAGTTACCCGGGTATAAAACCTTGAACACACTGTATTCTCACCACCATATTGGTTTTCCCTTTTTTTTTTCTTAGAACACTACCTTATCAATTTAATCATCCGAGCTTTGCCTCAACTTACCTTTAACTTGAGACTATCTCTTCCTTGTCTCTACCTTTTTGTTTTAACCTTCGCTTCAAACATTCCACCACCTCCGACTTTAGACCTATGCTAGGATGTAGTACCAATTTAACTTCCCAACTTCGCGACACCAGTAGACATTTGAACACATCTCCTTATTCTAACCTTTGAATTCAATTCCTCTCGCAAAACTTATGGTATTAGTCTCAAGAACGAATTCTTAAAGATCCCCTTGCCTAACGCGTTGCTTTTGGGTTCTAACGTCGCTCTTAGGCTCATCAAACCAACTTAGCTTTCCTTGCCCATCGAGATATCCTTATGTGTACTCGCATCTTTGATCAAGAGATTTTCTCAAAGGTCCTACCCAACTCTTGCAAAACAAACAGATCAAGTTTGACCTTGATTCTATAGTCAGCCACTATAGATAACACACACATATCACAAAAAAATGCAAACATAAGAAGAAAGGTATAGGAGACAAACTCAACCTATCACCCTTCTCTCTTTTACCAAAACCTTTAGAATTAAGAAAGGAAACTATCTCAGATATAGTCATGAGTGTGCATCCTCATCACTCTACCAAGACATTTTTTGTTCTTAATACTTCTAGTTCACAAGTTCCTTTCCTACGCTCCAACACTTCTTGGAAAGAACCTCTCCCATTGCGCACCAACGCATCGGAAAAGACAAGTAATACCCCTTACCTGCTCGCCAAAACATGATAAGAGCATTACTTTCCTTAGGTCTGATAAGCAACTACCCTTGCCTGTTCACCAAAACGCAACAAGAGTACCACTTTTACCTGCTCACCAAAACCTGGTAAGAGTGCTGCTTCTACTAAGACCCGTAAGCAACAACTCTTGCTTGCTCATCAAAACCCAGCAAAAGTATCACCCTTACCTGCTCACCAAAATCGGGTAAGAGTGTTGCCTACCCTAAGACTCATAAACAACAACCCTTGCCTACTCACCAAAACCCAGTAAGAGTGTTGTTTTTCTTGAGCCTCACAAACACAACTCTTGTCTGTTCAACAAAACCCGATAAGAGCCCCACCCTTACCTGTTTAGCAAAACCGGTAAGAGCGTCACTTTTTCCTAACCCTCACAAGCAACATTCCTTGTCTGCTCAACAAAACCCGACAAGGACACTATGACTAAGCTTAGACATATAGAGTTAAGCATTAGAACTTAACCATAATACACAAGTTGAGACCGAAACGCGTCAAGCTCACTCCTCAAGGCCTAAAAATCTTTTGAAAACCATTTCTCTAATACCAAATGTAACATCCCGCCCGATATTACGGATTTTAAATAAAATAGAATAAAATAATATTAAAACCTTATTTAATATAACTGTAATCCCCCAAAATGCAGGAAATTGAAAACTTTCATTACAATCATCAAAGTCTAGTAATATAAAATATTACAATTTATTTAGAAACATAAAACATAAAACTCATAAAACTCTTTTCTGCTATACTAGCCCGCTCCGACTCTATGCCTCACCAGATCCACCTGCAACATCATCTTCTCCCGTGTACCGCGTATACGATCATCACCAAACATAAGCAGATAGGGTGAGCTAACAATTAAGAAATCATATAATATATATATATATATATATATATATATATATATATATATATATATATATGCATACAAACACACCAAAGGAATTCCATTGATTCCATATCACGCCACCACCATGTTACCCGTGTTCTATGTAACATCCCTGGCTACCCCTCCTCGGGCCCCAGAGGCTGTCAGGTTACTACAGCCCAATGCACCCCAACCCCTCACCCTTCTCCGTCCATTCATACTGGGTGGGTTGTTGCCAGTGGGAATCGAACCCCCAACCTGACCTTTAACACCTCTGGCTCACCAGCAGATGCTACCAGTTGAGCTGCAGCACAACTGGTAGCATCTGCTGGTGAGCCAGAGGTGTTAAAGGTCAGGTTGGGGGTTTTTGTAACATCCCTGGCTACCCCTCCTCGGGTCCCAGAGGCTGTCAGGTTACTACAGCCCGATGCACCCCAACCCCTCACCCTTCTCCGTCCATTCATACTGGGTGGGTTGTTGCCAGTGGGAATCGAACCCCCAACCTGACCTTTAACACCTCTGGCTCACCAGCAGATGCTACCAGTTGAGCTGCAGCACAACTGGTAGCATCTGCTGGTGAGCCAGAGGTGTTAAAGGTCAGGTTGGGGGTT
>Ga0209589_1011154_pt1 | contig 12788 bp, 9 predicted proteins | sample CowpeawhiteBW_FD_187525 | JGI IMG/M metagenome (GOLD analysis project Ga0209589, IMG submission 187525) | Root nodule microbial communities of legume samples collected from California USA - Cow pea white BW (SPAdes) (version 2) | ecosystem: Host-associated > Plants > Roots > Nodule | place: USA...
AAAATCAATTTTTACGCCACTTTTACCAAACTTACTCAATAAATCCAATAATCACAAATCCTAATTAAATCAATCTTTAAGCACAGAAAATTCAATTAAATCCCCAAATTTAAATATTAAATGAGGACAAAAATTTGAACTCATCAATTATATTATATTATATTATATATATATATATATATATATATATATATATATATATATATATATATATATATATATATATAAAATCAAAATTTTGGGGGGGCCGGGGCCCCTCCCTGCCCCCACAGAGCTCCGCCTCTGTAGGAGGGGTTACCTGCAGAAGGGACTCTGAAGCTCAAGTGAGTCAAAACTCTCAAAAGGTCAAATTAGTGATTAATGAATGCGTACCTTTAATTACTGGGATCCACGTGTATCTATAGAGCATTAATTATGTCTGGTTATGCTATGGGCCGAGCCCTGGCTTGGGCTATAGTTTGGGCTGTAAGTGGGCCTGGGCCCTAGCCTAGGCCCTTAGGACCTATTGAACACGGGGGGCTTCAATTTTACTAAGTATATTTGAGTAGTCGGCCTAGGCCGACTACTTTCCTCGACGATTTATGCTATCGGTTTAGTCTGGTAAGGCTTAGACCAACTCGGCCTAGGCTGACTACTTGACCGCCTTTGCATATATGTATCGTTTACTTACTTGGTCGAGTTTGGCTAGGTGTGGTACACCAGTCTCCCAGCCTTGGCCGATATGAGTTGTCGATAAATGGTGATTATGTGTTGGTGTGCTCACGGGATCGGCTAGGTGTGGTACAATTTTTATATTAAAATTCACATTTTTTATTATATATTTTTATATAATATATTAAAATTCACATCATTATAACTTTGATATAAAAATTAAATTTGGTCATATCTTCAGACAAAATTGGTCAATTTTAAACAAAATTGAGACTAAATTGAACAAAAATAATAAATATAGGGACCAAATTGAATATAGAACATTAACTTTAACACGTGACACGCTACTAGGTTGACACATGGACGTTTAAAAGAAACAAAATAAAATAAAAAAATTCAAAAAAACCACGAAGTGACACGTGGCAGTCAATGTTCATGGCTGTTAATGATTTAAACGAGGTTAGCAAAAAAGGATCCAATTGAACAAAATTAAAGAAAATTAGGACCTGTTTGAACACAAAACCAAAATTAAGACTTATTTGACAAAATTTGACGAAAATTGAAACCAAAAAGGTATTTTAACCTAAAAAAAATTATATAAAGCACAGTTATTAAAACAAATTTGGAAATGACGTACTGTATTAACTTATAGGAAACACGACACAAAATGTCTTTATTATTAAAATTATAATACTTAATATTTATTTGATATAATATTTATGATGTCATTTATGTTAAATTTAAATGTATAAATGTAGTATTTGATATTATAATTATGGGTTAAATATGTTTTTATCCCTCAAGTTTCAATGAATTTTGGAATTAATCCCTCTTTGAAACTTGATACCAATTTAGTCTTTCATCTTTAGAAATGTGTGGATTTAGTCCTTATTACCAAATGTTATTAAGTTTATCTGACGTTTCAAGCGCATTTCATGATAGTATTTGAATTGTTTACACCGTTTGACACACTTTTGCTTCAATATTAACTTAAACATCATCATAAAATACATTTAAAATGTCAAATAAACTTAACAAAATCTGGTAAAAAGGACTAAATCCACACATTTCTAAAGATGAAGGATTAAATTGGTATCAAGTTTCGAGAAGGGACTAATTCCAAAATTCACTGAAACTTGAGGGACCAAAAACATATTTAACCCTATAATTATTATTTGAAAAAACTATATTATATATGTTGTGCATCAAGTGTCCAATTAAGTTCAAACTGATTTACGAATCTCAATTGACGAAGAATAAATAAAAAACTAGAAACAAATAAAGTTTACTTCTGTATTATGAAGAGTTCATATTTTTTACTGGATTTTTTTGGTATTATTCTTTACTAAATAAAACAAACACACTCATGTTGGTATATTAAAATTCTTTTTAATATATTTTAAAATATCAAAATTAGTGTTTATTCATACATCTTGGGTTAAATATGTTTTTTGTCCCTCAACTTTAAGTTAAAAATTTAAATTAGTCATTCTTCGAAACTTTGGCTCAATTTAATCCTCCAAGTTTATAAATATTTGAATTTAGTCCTTTTAACAAAATTTTGTTAAGTTTATTTAACGTTTTAAACACGTTTTATGATAACATTTGAGTTGTTTACACTGTTTGACACATTTATGCTTCAATGTTTGTTAAGAAACTATCTTGAAACGCGTTTGAAACGTCAAATAAACTTAAAAAAAATTTGATTAAAAAGCCTAAATACAACTATTTGTAAAGTTAGAGGACTAAATTGGTCCAAAATTTCAAGGAAGGACTAATTCCAATTTTAACTAAAAGTTAAAAACCAAGAACATATTTAACCCATACATTTTTAAAGCACAACGTATGGGTAATACCAGAAGACTAGTAAAGAATCAAAACTTGTACTGTGCAAGATAATCATTAAGTTGTAATATAATATAAAGAAAGTGATGTTTTTCTTTTATGAGTAAGGAATATATTTATATATACAAAATAGACTAAGGGTGTCTCAACCCTTGTACATAGTTGTTGTTCCTAACACAGATATAACAATTATATTCAACAAAATTACATTTCCTTTTCCTTGTTACAAAAAACACTAGCTACATATAATACAATGTATCCCTACTTTTCCCAGCTATAATTGTCCCAGTTTTATGAATGAGAGTTGTGCATTCCATGAAAGTGCAGTGCAACCCTTAACAATGTAGTCCTTGTAGAGATCATTTTAATCTAAAATCAGTTTCATGAATTTTAGTAAGATCCAGAGTTACTACATTATGATTTCAATTAAAATAGTGGAGTGTTGTACGCTCAAAGCTCCACCCTATTGTTGGCAATAGCAGAAGACAAGCTTAAAGTTAAAACAAGATTTTGATGATGACAAAGAATTTCAAAGAAAATTGGAAGACAATATGAAGACAAGTGCTTTTGTGTTTCAAGTTATCTTGTAAATATGTTAAAATAACTTAGATAGACTTAGAATCAACAACATACTCTTAAACCTTCTGGACTCTCTTATTTTTGTAAAATTCATTGTGATAATCGATTATCACTTAGGATAATCGATTATCTTAAGCTGTGCTAAAATTTTCAAAGGGTTAAGTATGTTTTTCTTCCTTGAACTTTGATCCAAAATTGGAATTCGTCCCTGTTCAAAACTTCGATACATTTTGGTCCCTAAACTTTAAGAATGAATGAATATAATATTTTTCACTTAATTACGTTAACTTTTTTTAAAAGGTGTCAAACACATTTCTTAGTAGATATTGAACCGGGAGTGTGTCAAATGGTGTAAACAACTCCAATACTAACATGAAACGTGTTCAACACGTTAAAAAAGTTAACGTAATTAGGTTAAACGGACTATATTCATTCATTTTTAAAGTTTAGGGACTAAAATGTATCGAAGTTTTAGATAGGGACGAATTTCAATTTTGAATCAAAGTTCAAGGACTAAAAACATATTTAACCCATTTTTAAAAACCCATTGGAATAATGGATTATCTCCTTGGATAATCGATTATCTGTTCAAACTTTTGTTTTATAAAACACATTGGAATAATTGATTATCATAAGTGATAATCGATTATCCTTGACAGTTTTAAACTTGGCTTTTCTGCATCTTGACTTAGGTTTCAAATGGCTTTAAATAGAACTAATTTTTTTCATTTGTAAAACTACCTTTTTGAGAGCCAAAGTTCTACTGTTGTGTTTGTAAATAGTTCTTTGAGTGTTCTTGAAAGAGCTTTGAAAAGTCTAGTGTGAGTGGAGCGATAATTTTCCTAAGAGGGGTTTCTGGGAGATTGGGTGTTGTTGTTGTTGCTAGAAAATTGGTCAATTTCTTTGTGTGATTCAGAGAAAGTTTACTTTCATCTCTTGTGTCTTTAAGAGAGGTGTTTTCTTTTCCTTATTCTCTTTAATCTGATTGTACTATGATCTTTATAGTGATTAAGTTAATCTCTTTGTTTAAAGAGATTAACAATTGGACCTTGGATCTTTTGATTTGAACCAGTATAAATATTTGTTTTGAATCTTCTTCCCTATCTCTTTAAGTTATTTGTTGTTGCATTTAAAGGAACTAAGGTTTAATTTAAACGATAAAATTTGGAAAAATTTTAAAAGTATTAATTTTATTAATAAACCAATTCACCCCCTCTTGCTTTTGTCCATTAACAAATTATTCCACTGCTTAATTACAACAATTGGCATCAAAGCTTGCTTTGATAGTTTTTCAAAAAATTTCAAAAATGGTTGGACAAAATCAAACTTTTGTTCAGGGTGCGTCTATCAATAGACCTCCTCTTTTTACTGGTGAAAATGACCCCTTTTGGAAAGTGAAGATGCAAATTTCTTTTGAATCTGTTGATATGGGTATTTGGGATGCTGTGATAAATGGTCTACTTGTTCTTGTTAATGTTGTTGATGATGTGCAAGAACCAAAGCCCTTTTTGCAATGGACCGCGGATGAAAATAGACGGGCTTAATATGATGTTAAAGCTAGAAACATAATTTCATCTGCTTTGACCCTTGATGAATTTTATAGATTTCTATTTGCACCAATGCACGTGAGATGTGGGAAATTTTGCACGTGATGATCTTTATGATGCATTTCAACAATTGCTTGTTAAATCTAGTAAATTAGATACTACTCACAAGAAATTAAAAAATAATTTTAAAGAGTTACAAAATAAATTTGAAACATCTATTGAAGAAGAAAATATTTAAAAAAATAAAATTTGAATTTTAGAAAACAATGAAACTAAAATTGATGAATGTGCTTCTTGTAAAAGTTATATGCTTGATATAAATATTTTAGAAAAATAACTTGAAGATGCGTTAGAAAATAAAAATTCTAAAAAACCTACTTTTAAGAAAAAAATCCAAATAGAAACAAGTATGCTCTTAATTATAATAATAAAAATAATTATAAAAGAACTCACAGAGTATGGGTAGAAAAAGGAACTGCTTACTCTATAAATGCATGTGTTGCTACTTGTTTTTATTATAAGAAAAAGGGTCATACTTCAAATAAGTGCAATATCAAGCATTTTGGTGTTCCAAATAGGAAATATGCTTGGGTGCCTGTTGTTAAGTAAATATTTTATTTCTCTCACCCTAAGGACCCAACCAAGTTGTTGGGGACCTAAAGAAATTGCTTCCCTATTTTGCAAATGAGTTCTAAATCTAGGAAATCAATGTGGTATCTTGATAGTGGTTGTTCAAGGCACATGATTTGAGATAAAAGGAAGTTTAATAACTTTAAAAGAAAGGAACAAGGATTTGTTACTAATGAGTGCGTATTTTTGCCCTCATTTAATGTTTAATTATGGGTATTTAATTGAATTTGTCTACTTAAAGATTGATTTAATTAGGATTTCCTATAATTGGATTTATAGAGCATGAGATACAAAAACATGTTAAAAATAGCTTTTTAGTTGTATAAATATTCTTTGGATATTTTGAGGTGTGTTAGTGCAGTTGCAACTAAGTTGAGCTCATGGAGGTGTGGAAATAAATTGCTTAAAGTAGTGGCGGATCATCATGGATGCAGGGAGGGGCCTTGGCGCCCCCAAAAATTTTGAAATTCTTTTTACAATAGATATTTTGATTTTTTTTATTATAAATATTAGGTATTTTGATTTTATTTTGTTATAAATATTAAATTAAATATTTTATTTCCTTTATAAACATAATAATTAATACTAATAAATAATAAAATATAAAATCAAATATAATACAGAATAAAGATTAAAAAGATTTATCAAGATAGTTTCTATGATTTGTTTTCATTATAGATTGTGTTTTTCATAAATTGTTTTCATATTTCATTCTCATTTGTTTTCTTTTGTTTCTGAAAAGAAAAAGATCTATTATTTTTTCTCTTATTTCTCCTTTATTCTCTTCCATCCTCGAGGAAGACAAGAAGAAGGTAGTTCTTTCGTCTCACTTGATAGTGAAATATTAATTAAATAATTTATTTAATGAGCCTCTTTTATATGTCTATGTCTTGAATTTCTTACAAATTGTTCTCATCTTCCATTCTTACCTATTTTCTTTTCTTTCGGAAGAGAAAAAGATAAACTATTTTCAACTGTTCTCTTCCATTCGAAGAAATAAAGAAGAATGTAATTCTCTTTTGCCTCACTTGATAGTGAAATATTAGTTTAATAATTTATTTAATGAGTCTCTTTTATATTAATTTTTTATTTTATCAACATAGAAGAAAAAATGATTGTACTATGTGTTTTTTATAATTGAATTTTAAGTGTTGTTTGATTATCATCGAATTTTCTTTTGGTATTTATGTCTCTCAATTTTTTATTAGATTATGATAAATCATTTTTTAGTATTATTTTTTTTAAAGAAGTATATTGATGAAGAATAAAGGAATAGATTATTTAAATAGGTATATTGATAAATCATTTTTGGTATTTATGTCTTTCAATTTTCTTCGTATAATTCATTTTTTATTGTGTTAGTGACAATAATGAAATGTATAAATTTTGAATGTATTATTTGGGCATCCCCAACAATGTTGGTCAAGATCTGCCACTGGCTTAAAGTTTCATGACACCTTAAAGATAAATCCAAGAATAAGAAATTATCAAAATCACAAAAATCCAAGCCAAGTATTCCATGAAGACGACAAGAAAAGCTTGAAAAAGTGAAGAAGTTTGGCTAAGCCAAGAAGAGAACAACAAAAAATTGGACCTTGCGATTTTCTTTATCTTTATGATAGAAGATAATTTGGGAAAAATATATCTTAGACATTTTATTTGATATTTTTAAATAATTATCTTATTTAATTATATCATAAAATATTAAAAGATATTAACTACCAAATCTTTTTAAATATGACAAGATCTTCTTGAATCTTTTTAGATCCACAACAAACAAATATATCTTGAAGATATTGGATTATTTAGAAGATAATTTGAGGAGGTTGCAAATGGTTGATTTGGAAAATTAATACAAATATTAATTGGTGATAATTTATCATATATCTTTAATTAATTTATTTAATTATATTAGATATTCATATTATCAACCAACTATATTTTTCAAATAGTCTATATCTCTCCAAAATATTTTTAAATATTTATCTGTGGTGTTACCTTCAAGATAAGAGACGTGTTATTTGTGGAAGGATTAAAGCACAATCTTCTCAGTATAAGTCAACTATGTGATAAAGGACTCAAAGTCATCTTTGAGAGTGACTACTACACCATTCATCAAAAGGACTCTAAGGAAGTCGCCTTAAAAGGGATGAGACAATAATATTTACTTGATAGATCTTGGTAATACATCATCCAGTAATATAACTTGTTTAGTTGCTAAAGAAGAAAATCCATGGTTGTTGTAAGACCCGTAGAATTTAATTAATTAAATAAATAATTAATTAATAAATATGGGAGGAGAAATAATTATGACATTTAATTATGGTTGGTGTGATGTGGAAAAGTGCTAGCTTATATGGTTGAGAGCACTTTGATTGTGTGAAAGGACTTGGGTTCGAGTCCTATGTATGCCTTTTGTGTTGTTATTCGTTGTTATTTTTAATATGTGATAATCATGTGGTGAAATAGTATGACAGTGGAATTATGATTGTTTGCATGAAATATAAATTGGCATGATGGCTTGATATTGATTTGGGGAATTGCAGGGTTATGAGTTCAAGTCTTGGAGAACTTACATTAAGCTTTATTTTTGGTGTTTTGGATTTGGGTTGAATATGAAAGGGTTGGAAAGAAACCCTAGTGGTATGGCAGCTGAGAGGTGGCTGGAAAGCATTGGCATAATAAACTCCATTCAATAAGTAATTTTCGTTTTAAAGCATTGGCATAGTTTTTAGGGCACCTTTAAAAGGCTATAGTGAGGTAGAGAGAAGGGTATGGCAATCTGGAAATTTGACTTACAGAGAGAGCACGAAAATTCTGGAATTTGGTGAGGTTTGGGAGAGATAGAGAGGCTGAAAAGAGAGGAACCAATGAGGGCTAGTGTGCGAAGGGAACTATCCAAAGTTTCAAGGGTTAAAGCTTAAAAGGAGAACCAGGTTAGGGGAGTTTACCGCGTTTATATTGTTGCTTGGTGTGAATAGTGTGAAAATAATATTTCAGTTATGCATGCACTGTGTTCGTTCTGAGTTTCTGTTGAGTTCTGGAAATTTTCCAGAAACCGCCTGGCGGGCTATACATAGCCGCCAGGCGGCTCATCCATTTCTGTGTATTTTGTTGTGTTTCTAGGTGCAGCGCCTGGCGGTGAATCCCTGTACCGCCAGGCGACTCATAGATTGGGCTATTCTGGGTGTTTTTGGATGAACCGCCTGGCGGGATTGGTTGTGATCGCTAGGCGGCGCGGGTTGAATACTCGTTTTAAGTTTGTCCTGAGTGTTTGGCGTGAATTGTTCGGAGGGAAATCAAGGGGTGGGTTTTATGAGTTGATCTGGTGTAGAAATGTTTTGATTTCGAGTGTAATTGACATGGAAATTCAATGGAACAGTGACCAAGTGGTTAGGGTTGAACAATTGGAGTTTGATGTCGTGAGAATAGTCAGTGATTGGAATGCTTTGGATAATTTTAATGGATGTGGGTGTAGGCTGCGAGGAACATAATACATAAGGGAGATTGCGCGAGAAATGATGGATATTAATTTGGAATGAAAAGCAGGGGAGAGTTGGGACTGTGCAGGTGTGGGAATTCTGGAAATTTTACCCGAAGTCTGATGCACCGCATGGTGGCACGGGACTAGCCGCCAGGCGCCAGTACAGTGACGTGGATACTAGTGGTTATTCTGGTCTAGGAGTGTGTTTTAGGATAATTGGTGTTTGGTCCCTTAGTAAATCAAATTCTAGTGTATCTGTGAGGGGATAGAGTATAGAGATTCCACTACGGTAATGATATTTTCCCTCTTACTTTATAAACGAACTTGGGGTGTATAAATTGGTTGAGAGAATGGTAATTAGAAGCTTGGGAAGTATGTTAGATCACGAGATATTCTAGTACTGTCAGAACCTTAATAACATGCGTGTCAGTATGGATTTTGGGTAAACATGAATGACACCCAACCATGGGTGAGTTCCTTGGCGTATAATTATTTTATGGGGAGTTGTTGTAGAGAGGGAAAGTGGTAAATGTTCATATAAGTAAACAGTACCATACACTGAGCTAGGAGTATAATGGATTGAGGATGGGTGCGAGTGCAAGATGCAAAGAGAATTTGACCAAAACCAATACTGCATAAGTACTGATATGGCGCCTGGCGACAGAGTTAGGTCCGCCAGGCGGTAGAGAGGCAACAGTGGGGTTCTGGTGCAGGAGGCGCCTGGCGGTAGGGGGGTTCCGCCAGGCGATGGCGACGAAAAATCGTGGTCTTTGGAACAGCATTCGCCTGGCGGTGGGAACGGTCCCGCCAGGCGGTAGTGGCAGACTTTAAGATTCATGAGGCGCTTGGCGCCTGGCGGTACGTGTCCCCCGCCAGGCGAGTTGTATTGCTGCAGCTTTGAGTTTCGATTATGAATTTGTGATCTATAGTGCGTCTAGTGATGCTTTAAGGGTGAGATTGCTGGTGTTCCTTGAGTTGTGGCTCGGAACGCATCCCATGAGTTGTGGCTCGGGATGGGGGTTAAGCACGTGGTATTCCTTGCGTTGTGGCTCGGAATAACATCTCTTGAGTTGTGGCTCGGGATGGCGGATGAACACGAGGAACCCTTGAGTTGTGGCTCGGGTTGGCGAGTGTTGCCGGTGTGAGTGTGCTGGTTGTGGACAGTACGGATGGGTCCAGATAGATTGCCCTCCTCAGTTGTTGGCTGATGAGTTTGGTAGTCTTGGGACGATACAGACTATGTTTGTATATGAGAACTCTACCTGGCGTTGTGGTGTATGATCCGTAGCATGTTTTCCCGCACGTGCTCTATCGGTTGTGGCCGATAGGTATGACAGCAAGTCACTTTGAAGTAATCCTTAGACGTTGTAGAACACGACTAATCTAATTCGGGGTCTGATGGTAGGAATTAAAGAATGAGGTAATGTGAGATGTTTAGGTCGTGTACAATCTCATGTGTTTATATGCTTATATTTCTGTAACTTTATATATGTGATTTAATTGTTAAGCTCACCCTATCTGCGTATGTGTGGCGATGATCGTGTACGCGGTACACGGGAGCAAATGTTGTTGATGCAGGTGGAGTCGGTGAGGCTTAGTATCGGAGCGAGGGGAAAGCTTGGGAGTTTTATATATTTTGTATTATGTCGAATTGAACTATTTTGTAAACTCCTTGGAGAGATTTTATTGTGCGGTTTCAGTTTTATTAACTATGGATTTTGCTTTTATCCTTGGAGGTTAATAAACTTTAAATTTTCCCGCGTTTTGGGAAAATGAGGTATTATTAAATGCGCGTTGTTTTAATTTATTTCTTTTATTTAATTATAAATCCGTAATATCCTGACGGGATGTTACAGTTGTGGCATAAACGAGCTGCTGATATTCATATGCAGCATCTAAACAAGTTAATCTCTAAGAAGTTAGTAACTGGTTTGCCAAAAAGAAAGTTTGAAACAGATAAATTATGTGTTGCATGTCAAAAAGGAAAACAAGTAAAATCATCATTTCATTCAAAAAATGTTATTTCTACTTCAAAGCCATTAGAACTTTTGCATATGGATTTGTTTGGTCCTTCTAGGCTAAAAAGCTTTGGGAGGGGGGGAATTATTATGCTTTTGTTATTGTTGATGATTACCCAAGATTTACTTGGACTTTCTTTCTCACATTAGAAAGTGAAGCTTTTAAAGCCTTTAAAAAAATTTGCAAAAATGATTCAAAATGAGAAAGATTTGAAAATTAAAGTTGTGAGAAGTGGTCATGGAGAGGAATTTCAAAATGAATTGTTGGAAAAGTTTTGTGAAGAAAATGACATTATGCATAATGTAAAACCCTAGAAATTATATTAATAATAATTAATAAATTACAAATAATGATGGGTTAGAAGTACTCCTAAGAGAATTTCTTAGTAAGCCATATACTAACTCAAGTGGTTAAGAGTACTTAGTCATGTTGAAAGGACTTGGGTTTGAATCTTGTGTGTGTCATTAATGTAATAATTTAATTGTGTGTTATTTTACAAATATATTGTGAATGCAGAAGCACGACCTAACATGGTATGTATGTATGAATTGACATGAATCATATGATAGCTTGGTGGTTGTGCATATGCTTGATGGGTGGAAGGACGTTAGTTCAAACCTTGGGTAGCATGAGTAGATTTTTTTTTGTGTTTTAATATTTTTGCTTGGTGGTGAAATAACCTAGAAACTTTAGAAATTCTTTAGGAAAACATAGGGGTGGAAGGGAGGCAGTTGTGGTGCTGTATAAACACCAATTAATGGCCCTAACCATTTATTTTTCCTTAATTTCGTCTTATTAATTTGTTTTATTTATTTTTGGGTTGAAAATTGTGAGAGGGAAGAGAGTGGGTGAGAAAGCAAAGAGTCCTAGAATGCGAGAGCAAGGAAAGGCATAGAGAACTAAAAAAACTAGGGCATAGGGAGCGAAAGTGAGTGTTGGAAGGGAGTTTGGAGTGGAGTCTTTGGGGAGTGGAGAAAGCTGTCTTTATGTGTTTTCCTTATCAATTAATTTGTTTTGGATGATACAACGATTTAGGTGCTTGAACTCTATTCTGTTATGCGTTGTTTTCGCGAATTATAGGTTTTTGTCCAGAAATCGCCTTGTGGCTATGAAGGCCCGCTAGGCGGCGTAACATATTTTGTGCATGTTTTTCTAGGTTCAGTGATGAGCCGCCTGGCTGCCATGAAGGAACTCCAGGCAACGTGACTTGGAACAATGCGTTTTAGCTTGCTTTTGGTGTTTCGTGATGTGCTTGGATGTTACTACAAGAAATTCATTGATTACCGACAGATATGTTCTGACGGATAACTATCCGTCGGTAAAGTTTACTTTCCGACGGATGTACCGACGATATTGATGATTTATTTACCGACGGCGTGTTCATATTTACCGACGGAGAAGATCCTTCGGTAAATTCTCGGCCAAATGAAAATAAGATTTCACTTTCCCCTCCACCATTTTCAGTTTAACCCCTTCCCCCAAAATTTCCAAAACCCAGTGCCTTTTTGCAAATCGCCGTAACCACCGCGTGTGCCACTCCACCGTGATTCTTCCGTTCATGCCCTGACGCGCGTTCTCTAGCACAATCTGCCGCTACCTCATCTGCTTCGTCCATTCTCCGGCGCGAGCCTCCTATAGCGTAGTGTGTGTGGGTCTTGGACGACGACGCGTTCTTCGGCAACGTCAATGTAGTGGTAAGTGTCAACTACCATGATGTTTGTTTGAATTTTTTATCCCACAACTTCTTCTCACTGTCGTTGATTCTGAAATTGGTAAGGGGAGATGATGTCCGGTTGAGTTTAGCAGTGGCGGGCAGGCGTGAAATTCATTGATATTGTGGGTTGTTTGCAAGAGACGTGAGACACTAGGTTTGATCAATTTTCCCTTTCTGATTTCACTGCATTTCCGAATTGATTGCTTTGTTGGATCCGAATTTGATTGGTTGGTTTTGTTTTGGATTCCATTAAGTTATTAAGTTGATTGATTCATTGTGTGAATGTGTTCATGTCTCATACAAGCATGTCTCGATTGGT
>Ga0209589_1011156_pt1 | contig 12787 bp, 7 predicted proteins | sample CowpeawhiteBW_FD_187525 | JGI IMG/M metagenome (GOLD analysis project Ga0209589, IMG submission 187525) | Root nodule microbial communities of legume samples collected from California USA - Cow pea white BW (SPAdes) (version 2) | ecosystem: Host-associated > Plants > Roots > Nodule | place: USA...
TTTCTATGTCTAAAAAAAATGTAACAAAAGTCATTAGTGGTAAGTATTAGTATAATGCATGGAATTTAAAAAAAAAAAAATAGCAAGAACTTAGAAGGCATCAACTGAAAGAGTAAATATATATAATATTGAAGGAGTAAAGATATTCAAATTGAAAAGTGACTTAATTAGTTCCATCAAAAGAGAATTTGAATTGAAACTAAAGAGATTAAAAAAATATATATTAAGAATAACACGGGGTTAGGTGTGAGATTACTCTTTTTCGAGAGTGCTAAGAATATTCTCTACAAACCTCTGTTTAATAACAAAACTCCTATATTCACCACTAACATAGTTTATTCGCAATAGGATAAAATTAATTTTTTTTCACATAATTTGTGAAGTGCATCGTAGAAGTTTACCTACTGAAACAGCTGCATGCTGATCTTGCATAGGTGTGGTTATATCAAATCTTGTCCAACCATGTCCCACTTTCTCTACCTAAGTCATTGACTTTTGTTCAGTGAAAAGGACTTCAAAAATGTTTGTTTTCCAACTACGTTTTTGAGGGTTACAATAGCTCAATCAAAATTACAACAACACAGACAAATTTTATTCAGAGGTATTAATGTAAAGTTTATGATTAAAAAACTGAAAGCAGGATCTACCATTTATATAATAACTACAACTTTTTATAATACATTCGAGAAAGCTAAGATTTCAACTCATTACATAAGAAAAGTATATAAAGCTGCATCCGTCAAAAATGTCTGCAACTCACGGGATGTATTCCACTGGACAGTGGCTGACCCCACCAAAAAAATCATTGGTTACTTTATGCAGATTTTTATAATGGTTGTTATCATTAACACATATAAAAACAAGACATTAGTTAACTTCTTCTGTTCTTGTTGGTAGCAGTTGGCCTTGTTTTCTTGTGTTGGAAAAGAAGCTCAACAACATTGCACCATTGTCAACTCTTCTCACTCTCTCTATCTCCCTCCGTGGAGTAGTTAGGACCTAATTTTGTCTCCACTTATTCCATATATTTGCCTCGTTTGGAAGATGTGCCACTGATTAAGCTGGTGAAACAAATCATGATGAACGTGTCATGAAAAAAAGAGACATCGAATTTATATTTTCCTTCCCAAAAGCGAGTTTGTGTGAGATGTTTAGTGTCATTAGAAGAAAACTCCGGCACTTTTATTCAAGGATATTGTGGCTACTATGGAAGCGCCCCAGGTGTAAAGTTGTGATCAAAAGGTTTAGAAAATTGAACTTTAAGGGTCATCAATTGAGTAAGAACAAGTCTAGAAGTGACTCAAATGGCCTCTTGGTTGAGTCTGAATCTGGAAGGCCTATTAGGATTGCTACATTCAATGTTGCCATGTTTTCACTTGCACCTGCTGTTTCAGAATTTGATGAATGGGTTGTCTCCAATCACGAGCATGGATCTAAGAAGAAGAATCTCAGAAAGGGTGACTTTCCCAAGAGTATACTGAAGCAATCTCCATTGCATGCGTCTCTGAACAAAGCTCAGAGTCTTTCTGACTCCAACATTCTGCCACGATCAAATTTGAAGGTTTCTATTAATCTTCCCGAGAATGAGATTTCACTGGCAAATAGTAGATTGGTTGCTTCGATGGAGAGGAAAGAGGGCACATCAGATAGAATGATGGGAAATGTTTCTGGCAGGCATCAGGTTCCTGCAAGATCTCCTGTGTGCTTTCCTTTCGTTATGAACTACTGTGAGGGCAGTGAGAGATTCACAAGCAGCAGAAGCATCTTGGAAGTTCTGAGAGAGATTGATGCTGATGTGATGGCCCTGCAGGATGTGAAAGCAGAAGAAGAGAAGAACATGAAGCCTCTTTCTGATTTAGCAGCTGCTTTGGGGATGAAATATGTTTTTGCTGAGAGTTGGGCTCCAGAATATGGAAATGCCATCTTATCCAAATGGCCAATTAAGAAGTGGAAAGTTCAAAAGATTGCTGATGATAATGATTTCAGGTGTTTTATTCCTCCCACATTTCAATGATGATGATAATGATTATTATGTTGTCTTGTTGAAAGACAAAAACTGTCATGCCTCTGTCATCTTCTGATATATTTATTATTGTTGTTTTAGGCTATAGAATTTTTGGGTGTAAAAGTGCAATGACAACTCTTTGTGTGATTTAGGAATGTTTTGAAGGCTACAATTGATGTGCCTTGGGCTGGAGAAATAAATTTGCATTGTACTCAACTTGACCACTTAGATGAGAATTGGAGAATGAAACAAGTGCAGGCAATATTTCGCTCCAATGACTCTCCTCATATCTTAGCAGGAGGTCTCAATTCTCTATATGGAGCAGATTACTCATCTGAGAGATGGACAGATATTTTTAATGTAACATTCTTAGTTCTCTCCACTGTTTACATTAAATTGGTTTTCTTTTCCACATCCACCTGAGATTGTTTGTTTGTTTGTTTTTGTTGCAGTACTATGAGAAACTCGGAAAGCCTAGGCCAAGGTCAGAAGTCATGAACTTCATGAAATCCAAAGGCTACGTCGATGCAAAGGATTATGCAGGAGAATGTGAGCCCATTGTCATCATTGCCAAAGGCCAAAGTATATTTTTTTTCACTTGTTCAACTGCTCTTTCTAACTTAGCTTAGATGATTATCATGATCATGATCAGTGACGGATCTAGAACACTAAATCAACTGAACAAGTCAAGTGAAGTATTTGTACGCTACAATTACACACAAATCTATCATAAAACTACTGTCAGCATGTTCAAATACACAAGATTAGGAGAGAAAAATAAACTTTTTTGAAATACCTAATAATAACTTTAACAAAATCAGGAATGTACTTACATACCCTAATATACACGTAGGTCCGTCACTGATCATGATTGTTGAAAAACTTTGAATGTGTAAGTTGAGTGGTGAAATAACAGATGTGCAGGGGACATGCAAGTATGGCACAAGAGTGGATTACATTTTGGCTTCCCCAAATTCTTCATACAAATATGTGCCAGGGTCCTACTCAGTGATTTCTTCAAAAGGAACTTCTGATCACCATATAGTGAAAGTGGACATTGTGAGAGTAAATGCATCTGCTCAGAAAAATGTGATGAGACAGTGCAGGAAACTAAAGAGTAAGGTGGTGAAAATAACACCACCATGTTCTGCAACAGGTGTAAGGGAATCAACCCCACCTACCAAAATACTTGTACCATAGGAAAATTGTGTGACAAAAGTGATGAGGCATATTTTGATGAACACTGTTAGCTGGGAAGTTAAAATGGCATGGTCATGCAGTAGAGTTTGACATTTTCTTGTGCCCTTGTTCACAACTGCATTAATACTGCTCTTTACCTTTTCTTCTCTGTCCTCGTCTGCATATAAATAATTCATCTCAGCATCAAGCATTTCATCATTCCTACTGCATATACCACTATTGACATTCATTCCCACAATTTATGATCACCTTTCATGTTCAGACAAGAAGCAATAAATCATAACAACCCAAAGATATAATTGCAAGTCTCCCGGTCATGAAAAGTTCTGCAAAAGAAGATTAACGCTCACAACATATAAATAAAATTCCTATGTAATATCCCTTCCCTGCAACAACATTTTGCATCATATTGAAAGTAATTTAAATATTAAATTAAACTCAAAATTGCTTCAAGTTAAATTTGTGTTGGAGATTCTTCGTGAATTCCGGACAAAGTTAAATTACAATATATAAATATAAAGAAAGAAGAAATGAATTAAAGAAAGAAATCAAATGATTTTTTTTTTTAATTTTGTTTCAAGTTTTATAAAAATTAATTTAAGTTCGTAAAAAAGTAATTTTATTTACTTTTTTTATGTTTCATGTATTTATATTACAAAAAAAAAGATACGTACCTACAAATAAAAACTATAATTAATAAAATGTGATAAACGTAAAAATAAACTTTTACGGTAAAAATATTAACTTGTACTAATGTATTAACTATGCATAAAAGTCAAAATAACTATGTGCGGTAGTACGGATACTCTTATTTTAAAATTTTAAACAAACATGCAAGAAAATAAAATCTATTTTTTATTTTACGAATAAAATTATTATGCTTATTTTAATTTAAATCACATGACGATTAAAATTATTAACTAATATATTTCCCATAAATAATAACATTCAATCTCTGATGTATAAAAATTTAATGAATAAGGATGGTAAAGTGGGACAACGGCATAATCAAGCTACCTGTAACAAAAAATCATACCAAAAAATTGCATTTCAAGTCCATCGGTCCGCATAGGCCTACAATCTGTGCTGACTAGATGGGATAAAAATCCGTTTTAGCTCTGATCATTTGTGACTCCCTCAAAAACAGATAAGGTCGAGTTGATCCACTGAACGAAAACAGATCAACAATCATAACTCGTTTTGCACAGAACAGGGCAGGCTACCCGTTAGTTTTTTCTTTTCAAATTTTTATAACTTTTTTAATTTGTTTTCAAATTTTTTATTTTTTTAATTTGTTTAAATATTAATATTAAAAATATATTTAATCAAATAGAACATTTTTTAAAATTTTAATTAATTAGTCAATGTTTTTAATTAGATAAATATAATTAATTATTACATTTACATATTAAATTACTCGATTATAACTAATAATCGATACTTAATTTGTATGTATTAATGATTTAAATTATAACACAATTATATATTTATATATTTAAAAAATATAATAAAAAAATAATTTTTTTAATTATTTATATGTATCTTTTAAAATGGGTCAACGGGTTAAGATGGACTGAACCATATTTTTAGTCGTCAAATTGAAGGGTTGGTAATAGAGATAAAAAAAATACGTGCATATCTGCAGATAAAATTCGTGATGGATTGTTAGTATCTACGGTTATTTATTACCTACTACTATTTGCAGATAATAAGTAGTGGTTATTTTAATACCCACTTATAAATAGATTGAGTGCGGGTATCATATTATCCATATCTGTAGGTACACATTAGTCGAAAAAAATTAAAATTAAAATTTAATTTATATTTTATTAAGTTAAATTTAATTAAAATTAAAACTTAATTTATATTTTATTAGGTTAAATTTAATTAAAATTAAAAAATAATTTATATTATATTTTATTATTTTATAATTTTATTTTAAAAATTTATAAATATATATCTGTTTTAAATATTTGTGGATATTCATAAATAAATTTGTAAATATTTTTTAAACAGATACACAACAGATAAATGAACGAAGAATGGATGAATTTTTTTTCTTTTGTAGATCGAGCTCTAGGTAGGCACTATCCATGGCTACCCCAATCGATCTCGCTCACCCGTTGTCTCATACTATTGAGTCTATAAAATAAGTCTATTTTACGAGTCCTAATTATTCATTTCATATATAAAACAAAATAAAAGATAAAGATTTTATTTATAAGAAAGAAAGAATTCAAAAGAGCATGTATAAACTATACATAACTGTAATAGGTAAAACAATTCTTTAACCATTAAGAATAATTTGACAAATTGGAAGGTGCATATATTATGCAGATGTGGAGATGTGGACATATATCAGGTCTTAGACTTCTGAGAAGTATCATTGGAATCAGAAGTGGTAGGGTATCCGATTCCATGACGATTATTTGGAAAAATAACAAAGACGGAGCTAGCAACTACTCCAATAACCGGAGGCAACACCTGCATCAGAAGCTTCTCACCGGACTCAAATTCAGGATAGAAACAACGCACACTGTTGGTATCAAGCAATCCCAGCACAGCGAACACCACCAACGAGAAGAAAGCGTGCACGAAGTCCCCGAACCGGAGCTTATATACAGACAAGTCGAGGGAATCAGAGGCGGGCGAAGGCCACAGCCCCTTGGCGGTGACGACGCCGTAGTGGCGCTCACCGTCGCTGCCGGTGTAGCTGTCGGTGAAGGAAGCGAAGGCGCAGTTGAAAGCACAGACGACAAGGAGCGCTCCGGTGAGGTACTTGTTGAGAGTGGTGCAGTGTCCGTTGTTTGTGACGACGGGAATGAGGAACTGGAAGAGGAAGACGGTGCCGGTGGGGAGAAGCTTGACGAGGTTTCCTAGCGCCGAGAATGTTTTCCCCGACATGGTTGAAGCCCGTGTTTTCTGGGAGGTGGTGTTGGAGGAAGAGGTTATGAGGCCTTTTTCACTCATTGTGTTGTTTGTTATAAGGTTGCAGAAGAAGTGATTGATTACTCAGTCCCACAATTCATGGTTAATGGGTGCTTGTGCGGTTTTTATAGAAGTGCAGAGAGAGAGAGGGAGTTAGTTGCTTCTACGCGATGTGGGATGTGGAGAAGAGAGTTCAATTTGTGATCGATAAATGAATGCTTTTGCTTCTGGTTTTGGAAAGACCCACACCCACCTTCAATTCCAATTCAAGCTTTCACGTTTTTTTAACCTCTCATAACCCTTTAAATGTCACACCTCTCTGTTCAGATACAACACTCTCCAAATACTTATTTCTTCTTTTAGTTATCATTTTTCTTTTGCCCACACGCTTCTTTCCTGCATGAAAAATCATTACTCATACGAAATTGTTAATGATACATAGCATGATGTATAATTCAATATTTTTAGTAAAAAGATATTAAGATTTTATGTTAAATAGTAGGATGGAATTGTGGTCTTTGTATTATCCCTTTAGCTGGTGGGAAGTATGCTTCGTGTAATGCGTGTTGGATAACCCAACAACATAATTAATGCATTGTAATTTTTTGAGGAGGAAATGATGTTCATCACAATTTTCATATTTGGTTAACTAATATATAGTGTTAAGTTTTTTTGAAAGATTCAACTTGTTAATTTTTCTATTTTCTTCTTTTTAACTTAATATATATATACATATATATATATATATATATATATATATATATATATATATATATATATATATATATATATATATATATATATATATATAAACTTTTTCATTGTAAACCAAATGTTTAGTTATATTGTATCACTTACAAACTCTGTGTGAAAACCTTTCGAGTTAGTAATCTTAGTTGGGAAGTATATATATGTGTAAGAGAGTTCAGAAGTTGAACTTCATCAATGTCTAATGATTACATTGAAAACAAGTTTAAAATGTTTTAAGTCTCTACTAATAATAAGATGTTATTTAATTTCATTTCTTGTAAAAAAATTGTTAAATTTAAATTCTAGATATTTTCTTTATATTTTTTAATTCTTATTTTTAACAAAAGTTAGTTGATATTTAAAAACGAAAAAAAGTAATTAAGATAATTGAATTAATAATAAATATTGTAGTTGTACTTTTCTCATGTAATTAATTGATATATTATTATTTTATAAAAAGAATATATGCATATAAATTTTAAGATTTGCTCAATTTTAATATATTATGAACAATAAATTCTGTTAATTTAGTGATCTCATTTATTTTCTTACATAAAACAAATATTTGATTTGTATCGATTTCATACTTACAAATATTCATTAAGGGAAGTATGCATGTTGTTATGAAACTGGTATTAGACGGTAGTAATTCAAAAAAAATTTCCTGTCACTGTTAAAATATGATTTTTTTCAAGATGATTTCAAATGGAAAAATGTTCTTTATCGCTATTTGATAATCATTTAACCATTTTTAGAAGGGTAGATAGTTTTAACATTAATTAAAGAATAATTTTAACAATAGTTAATTTTTACATTTTTGAAAGAAAGAGAAATTAAATAGTAACGAAAAGTTATGTCAAATATTAATAAAAAAATTGTGATATTAAAATATCAGTGACCATTTCAAATACTTCAACACATATATAATTATAAATTTTATATTTTAGATAAGTGTTATAATCTGAAGGAGTGAGAAAATTAGTGTTCTCCACCACTAATTAATATATGACAAGGACATATACATACATAATTTTAGACCAATTTTTTCATAAGTTCAAAATAGTGATAAGATATCCAATCTCAAATGGTAAGAAATTTAATTTAAAGCTTAAATTGTGCTTACATTAAAAAATGTTTATATTTTTATTGTTGTTTGGGATAATAGCTGAAATAAAAATAAAAATAAAAAAGTTGATTTTTATGATCTGAAATTTCGAAGTTTTATCTTTGTAATCTTGAAACCCTAAAAACATGAATTGTAGCAAAAGAAGAAAACAGACTAGAAAATGAACAACGTGTAAGAGAAATAATTTGATAGAAAGAAATTTTTTTTATAAAAATAAATAAATATTTGTTACAAGGGAAAGTTCTAAATATATCTATATACTGAAATTTAATTTCTCTCCATATCCGTTTTGTTTGGTGTACCCATTTTCTAACAATTTTACTTTTTACTTTTCGTATTTTATAACTATTATTTTATCATTTTATCCTTATAAATATAATTAAACTTATTATTTTTAAAATCTACTAAAATTAATGAGAAATATTATTTTTTATGACTACGTAAACGTCTTTTATAGGTTGTAATATAAATTTTACTGATATTCTCTCCATATGCGTAAATGTATGTTATTCATTCATTTACGTGGTATGCGTAAACGTGGACTTCTACATATAAATATATTGGGCCACTCTGTAACTAATGGGCTACACACAACTGGGCTGAAATAATCACTCCATACAAAAATTCTAAGAAGGGTAAACAGAAAAGAAAAAAAAAAGAATTAATGATTTAAAAAGATTAGAAAAATAAAAATAGAGATGAAGAAACATAATATGAAAAGGTATAAATTATCATATAAATTTTCTCGAGTAAGTTAAGCGTTTTAATGATTTTTATACTTGAATATGGTACTAATGCACAGAATAATGAATTCAAATCCCCTTTCAAAAGTTTGGGGATTTAATTTAAGCAATTCAATGCACACAAGACTGCAATGACCTAATCCCAATCATAATAGCAACCAAAACATAATTAAGTTATTGTCAGCTTATTTTCAATTTAATTACAGTAAGTTATATAAGTCAATAACTTATGACAAATCAAAAGTTGCTACTGGTTCGATGTCAGGCTCATTTTGAAAAACTTGCAATTCTATTGAAAATTTTTTTTGGCACATAACATTTATAATTAAAGCTGTGGCAAACAACTTCTGTTTTAGAAATTAAAGAAAAAGTTAAAGCTGACGCAAAAGTTTGTTTTTAGAAAACTGGATAGATATAAGTCTCAAATTCTGCATTCCATGTTACTAGTTTTCACGTTTATTTAGATTATCATTGAATGGCACGGTCAGCTAAATTGGATTTTAAATAAAAGTAACTTTTAAATCCAAAATCAATGTGAAATAAAATAAAACGGAATCAGAGCAACTTAATTTGAGAGTTTATTTAATTAAAATATATTTCATAAGATATTTGTTTGGGAATCATTTAACAAATTTAGTGACACGATTGATGATTAAAGGAGTGAGACAATATGAAAAAGAAGGGGAAGAAAAGTTAAAGTGGCACAAAAGTTGAGTTTTGAGAAAAGTGAATCATGATTCTCTATGTCGAGGACACCTAAGTAGTGTTTTAAACAGTTACTCTAAGCAAAGCATATACATGTTCTTTTGCTGTGTCTTTGAATTGAAGTGAAATACATCTTCTGCTGCTGACATAGGAACAATACATGATACATGTGACATAACTCTACAACATTCTTATCTTCACCAAATTATAGAACTTAACTTCTCTTCTCTTTCATCAAATCCTCCAAACTCCAACCCCACCTTATCATCATCCCTACCCAAATCCATAACCAAAAAAAACCAAAACGAAAGTAATTCAGGATCATCCATCTTATTCTTCTCCTTTGTTTCTGTAATTTAAATAGGTAATTTTAAGATGAAACAAAATAAAAGGTGAAACCATGGATAAGAAATGAAAGATGATTAGAATCTGGCCAAATTTCCCTATTTAATTTTTTCACTTTATATTACAAAAGGGTACAGACCTAAAGACGCTCTCTAATGGACCACAGAGCAGAATCGAATTTTAGCCCACATAAAAACCAATCCAAACCAACCCACCCATTCACTTCCGGATTTTACAAATCAACCCCCATCCTCCTCCCTTCTTTCCTTTATTTTTTTTAATAATTTAGTTTAATTTATTGTCCATCTCTAACCTGAAATTACAACCTAACCTTACCCTTAAAAAACCCAGCCTTTCACCGCAGCCACAACATCTTACAATCTTACACGCCATCCAAACATAAACTACTCCAAACTTCTTTTATTAAGACTTCGGCCCCCAAACTTTCCCCAATTCCAGAACCGCCCTCCCGTTTAAAAAAATCACGGGTCAGGACTCCAAAACCAGAGGGACGTAAAGGAGAAGTAGAAAAGGATTCTAGAATAAGGAATGAAACGGAGGAAAGGAAGACAGGTCGGTTATATCCGGGTCTCGCCCGACCCGAAATCCGGAAGCGATCCTGCCGCGGCTTACTCAAGCCGGAGCAAGCGCCTCAGATCCCTCGTGGCGGAGTAGTCAACCACCGCCGCTGCCACCTGCCTCTTCGAAAACGACGGCAAGGGAAGCGCGCTGGGGGAAGGAGACATGGCAAACGCCGATCCAGCGTAAACATCGCGCCCGGACCAGAAATCCACGATTCGGATCTGCTTGGTAACCTTTTCCGGGTCAGGTCCGAGTCTCTGAGTCCCAACTACCACCAAATTGTCACCTTCCTTTCTCAAGGCTCCGCTTTTGAGCTTTGAATCGAGCGACTCTCCTCTCCGGAGAATCGTCACCTTTTCCATCACCATCCCCGTGCTCCTCGAAACTCTCGAATCATCGGAACTCGGTCTTTTCTCGACGACCCGTTTTCGTTGTTCGGGTCGGATGGCCGGCTTCCGTTGAGCGCGGTAAACGTTGGCGTTGTTGGCGTAGTGTCTCCGGCGGGAAAATCCCGGCGACGGAACACCGATCCGGTGGGATAAGCAATCTTGTGGGCGCAGAACCTCCGTGCCCATAATGAAGAAATTTTAAAATTTTGAGAACAAAAAAGGCAGAAGGGAACAGATCTGAAAGGTTGATTCCTAGAATTTTTTTGTGGTTGGTTTGTTGTTTGGTTTGGTTGATGTTGTTCTTCCTTGTTTAAGTTATGTTGTTGTTGATGTTGGAAAACAAGGAAGAGAAGGGTATAATGGGTAACGAAGGAGGAGTTGAGTCTGGGAAGGGAGGGAGTTGAGGGAAGGGTGATATATAGGAGAAGAGGTAAGAGACAAAGGTGGGGTGGGTTCCACCGACTTGCGTTGCGCGTGAAGAAAGAGAAAGAGAGTGGGTCTTTCGTTAACGGTCCACGTTTTCTAACAGTTATCTCAATTTTTCATCCACACCCACCCCTATCTGACGTGATCTAACGGCACCGTCTGCTCTCGCTTGGTTGTCATTCTCCATGGCCCCGATTCCTGGACATTATTATTTGAGGTGGGCTCAAGCTAGGGTTGCCCAATAATTATGCAATTTCCAAGATTTTTTCTAACAATTTTTTTTTAAATATTAGTGATATTATTTTTGGACATTGCTAAAAATATAAAATGAAAGGAGTGGTTAGTATATGTGTATTGTAATAATGAAAAATGCCACCAGTATTCTACACTCCCATTTCCGTCAACAGTCAACTATTCAAACCAGACAATAAACATCGATGGTAGTAAAATTTCAAACAAGAAATAATATTATTCTGAAATAACGTGTGATATACTGCTAAACCAAAATCCCAATATAATCAAGTAATTAGTGAAAACAACATTATCTTATAGGGTCTAATGAAACCACACTTCATAATACCATTAATTACAAACTAATTTATAAAATGAAAAACAAATAATTTGCACTTCACATGCCCATGCCCTTATCTATAGTTTTTAAAGAGAATCTCACATTGCTTGTTCCCTGCCACCCATTTATTTACTAACCTATGATCATTCTCTAACCTATTTTATATTATTGTTATAATATGCTTCAAAACGTCTTTCGTCTTATTATTTTATACTTTTTTTCTTAATCTGTCTCAAAATTTCATTATACGAAAAAATTTGTCAATGGTGTAAGAATAATCCATAAAATCAAAGTCAATCTTTGTAAAATATAATAAAAAAAGGTTGGTCATGAAAAAATATTATAAAGCAAGGGCTGGAATGAACATTTCACCTTCTTCATGGGTATGAGTGTTTGAATGATGTAGGCCAACTTGGTCAAGGTTCCATTGCTTACTCAAACAGAAACATATGCACATTTAGTGGCCGCTAGTCTCAGATTTTTGTATTTAAAAATATCTTTTAAAATATAATTTCACTTAAAAAATAAAATTGTTGAGTAATCGTCAATTCAAAAATTAATATTATAATTGTTTAGTCACAATTTTACGGATTAACATCTTAGTGACGGAAAAACGAGACTATGTTTATTTGTCAAAATGCAAAATTGTGTTATTTTCTACTGCTATAAATGGTGGTGGTTGTAGCAGTTTTTAGTCTTTTACCACCACAGAATAGTTGACAAGAAATATCATTTCAAATTAAAAAAAAAATTGAGAAAATATACTGAAATAAAGTGCTGATTTATTTATTTTTAATTAATGAGTGAATTTCTATTTTTCATGAGTTCAAAAATAAGAGTTAAAAATCTGAAGATGGTAGAATAATTGTTTTCTTGTTTGTATTTTTCTCTTTATTTGGATAAAATTTTAGTACCAGTCGCTTGAACTAAAATAAGATTCACACTTACATAAAAGAAACTTCATTATATATATATATATATATATATATATATATATATATATTATCTTTTAAAAAA
>Ga0209589_1011157_pt1 | contig 12786 bp, 5 predicted proteins | sample CowpeawhiteBW_FD_187525 | JGI IMG/M metagenome (GOLD analysis project Ga0209589, IMG submission 187525) | Root nodule microbial communities of legume samples collected from California USA - Cow pea white BW (SPAdes) (version 2) | ecosystem: Host-associated > Plants > Roots > Nodule | place: USA...
TTTTCACTTAACCATGTTTTATCTTTTTACGTAATTCAAACTTTTTTCCCCAATTTCTTTTTAACTAAACATTGTGCCAACGTGTGCCATCATATATTCAAAAATTTGACACGTAACCCAAACAGTTCCACCGTGTCACTGTGCCGTTAATAATTTTAACACTGTTTGCCAAAAGGATTCGATTGAATGCGATTTTACAAAAATGAGGACCAAATTGAACAAACAACGAAAATAGGGACCAAATTGAATAATTTTGACAAAAATAGGGACCAAATGTATATTTAAGCCTTGTTTTTTTTAACCAACACATAAATAATTTGTATTTTTTTATATTTTGGTTTGTATTTGGATTGTATTAAAGTTTATTTAGATTTTAATTAGAATTATAATTTAGTTTTGACTGAAAAATAAATAAAAAAATTATATTTTTTTAATTAAGTGAACCCGTGAGCCAACCCGTTTAATCCATCAACCCGTAGTGGGTCGGGCCGGGTTCGAATTTTTTGGCTCGCTAAAAAGTGAGCCAGGTTGGGTTGGCTCACTAAATCATCAACATCAACCCGTGGTGGATTGAGCCGGGTCGGGTCGGGTTACCCGTTTTGACAGCTCTAGTTTCGCTATCCTATATCCATTTCCATAGAAAAAAAATTAATCATCATCTCAATGTTCAAATTTAACGGGTATCAAATTTTTGTCTCATCCACATCCCCACCGGGTAATGGGTATATTCTCGTACTCATATTTGTACCTTTTTTCTTACTGTTCTTCCATATTAATTAACTAATTTTTATAAAATAAAAAAAATTACGGAAAAGGAAACATAATGTTATCAAATATTCAATATTCAACATTAAGAGGATGATTGTTTGTTTCTTCGATATTAAATATTTAAAAATGTGACAAAATTACAATATAATTGATAATGAGTTAGAAAATTAAAAATAAATATATAAAATATCTCAAAATAGTATTCTACATGATTAAAATAAACAACAAATAAAAATATTACAAAATTATCAAATGTGTGTCTTAGAAACAATTTGAGAGATTATTGAATGAAATCGCACAAAGAAAAACAAATATATGATTAAGGGTATGATAAGATGAGAAGTACCTTAAAGATCTAAGGAAAATTTCCAAATATATACATAGTCAATGGTTGACAAATAATAGAAAATTGTTTTAGGGAACAAAAAATGTTATTCAAATGAAACAAAAATTAATAATAATGGAGTAGAGAATTTTTTTTTTAATATTACCTAATAAATGAAATGTTTATGCTATTAAACACTTAATAAATTGAGGGTGTTAAACATTCTCATGTGAAAAGAAAAAAATATAATAAATATAAATATTAAAAAAAAATTAAAATATCATATGCGAGACATAAAAAATATGTAATTCACATACATCATTTGAACATAAGAACATAATTACATTAATGTTATGGTAAGATGAAAAATATATTGGAGATACAAATGAATTTTATGACAAACCAATTAGAAGAAATAAAAAAATATTAAATGTATAGTAATACATACAAGATTACTTAATTAATTGTGAATGTTTGAATAATTTAAACGGGAACGAGTATTGTGACAGATATGGGTATTATGACAGGTATGAGAACCGGGACGAGGACAGATATGCACATCCTCATACTCATCCTCATACCAAATTGAAGAAGTTGAAGATTCTTCATACCCATATCCATACCCATTCAATATAGAGATATCCTGTCAAAATGGGAACGTGTTCGGACAATACCGGGGGGACGAGTTTATTTGTCATCCCTAGTTGCGAGTTGTACAATTGTCCCGTGGCAGAGGCTAGGTGAGCCAAGTCACAATTCAGTAGTGGTATTCTTAGTAGAATAATTGCTGAGAAAGATTCTTACGAGTGACATCAATTGTCCTTTGTCCTATATGACATAGGTCAAGTGACCTGGATCACAATTAAATTGTTAACGGTAAAGATTCAATTAAAAAATTTTAAAATTTGAAGAACTCACACTATAAGAAAAACCATTATTACCGACGGTCAAAATCTGTCGGTAATGGCCAAAATCCGTCGCTAAATCAACATTACCGAGGGATCATCGACGGTCAAAAATTCGTCAGTAAAATGCTTGTATGTAAAATTTTACCGACGGAAATCATGTTCCGTCGGTAATTACCAACGGAAAAATCCATCGATAAATCTGTCGGTAATTATCGACAAAAAAATCCGTCGATAAATCTGTCGGTAATTACCGACGGAAAATTCTGTCGATAATTACCAAAAATCCGTCAGTAAATTTGTTACACTATTCATTTTCTTCCTCTCCCTCTTTCAATTTTTTTTTCGTGGTCGCCGTCAATGTCGCCGTCGTCGTCGCCGTCGCCATCGCAGTCGCCACTGCCACCATCGTCGCCGCCACCGTCGCCGCCGCCGCCGCCGTCGTCTTCTTCTTCCTCTTTCTTCTCCTTCATCTTCTCCTTCATCTTCTCCTTCTTCCTCTTCTTCTTCTCCTTCTTCCTCTCTTCTTCTTCTTCTTCTCCTTCTTTTCTTCTCCTTCTTCTTCTCTTTCTCCTTCTTTTTATTCTTCTTCTCCTTCTTCTCTTCTTCTTCTTCTCTTCTTCTTCTTCTTCTTCTCCTTCTTTTTCTTCTTTTCTTCTTCTCCTCGTCTTCTTATAAGGTGAGATTTGGGCGGAAAAATTCTCGCTTCTTTTACCGACGGATAAATCCGTCGGTAATTTTGTCGATAAAAAAATATTCAATTATCGACGAATTTTGAGTTATGTAAGTATCGATGGATTTACCGACGAAAAAATTCGTCGGTAATTCAAATTTGGGCGAGAAATTTCCCGTTTCTTTTATCGACGAATTTTTCCGTCAGTAAATCCGTCGGTAATTCAAATTTGGGTGGAAAATTTCCCACTTTTTTTACCGACGAAAAAAATCTGTCAGTAGTTTTGTCGGTAAAAAAAATTTGAATTATCGACGGATTTTACCGACAGATTTTTTCTGTCTGTAAATGATTTTTTTTTACCGACGGTTTTTTTCGTCAGTAATTAAAATTTGAGAGTCTGTCGGTAAAATCCGTCGATAATTCAAATTTACCGACAAAAATATATCCGTTGGTAAAATTCCGTCGGTAATTTCAATTTTTTTTGTAGTGTCAATATACAACAAATATTTATTAGGAAAAAAAATTCAAATTTATCGAGACTCAAAAATAATTAAACATTAGTAACAAGTTACAACTTTATAATTTTTTATTAGTTGGTTGATTAAAATTTCATACACTAATTACATTCATAAATTAAACGATGTATATTATAGCTATGTATTTTATAAGACAACAGTGTTGTATTCTAATAGTTTACCTGATTTTTGTCATTAACTTTCATCATGCATATTAAGAGTTTTTTTTTAATTGACTAAACAATAATATAATACACGACACTTGAGTTTTATCGTTCATAATCTTATCTTATAAAAATAAAACTATTTGACGAAAATTGAATGAAATTATGACGTAGTTGCATGACTACATGGAACTGTGTATACAGCATTACTCTTATCGCAATTGGCCAACAATAATAGATGTGGCCCCAATGGAAGTGAAGTGTGACAGACGAACTTGCTTTAATGTTTTGTAGAAAACAATCACAATCTCTTCAACAGGTTAAGATATCACGTGGAAATTCTACATGTTTATGTATATCTTTGAACATACTCAAACTCCTTTGAGATGACAGAGGTATCGATGCTCTACATTGGTCCCACTAAATTTGGCAGCTCTTATTGACGAAGCTTCTTGTGAAGTTCTACAATGGCCCCTTAGATTCTGCCTCATTGAATGCATCCCACTGCAACCCAAAATGAAAATTAAAAACAAAAATGCTGGCGGTTGCGTTGCGCATGTACGATGTCTCAGGTGCAGACAAATTGGCTTCATTATTCAAAACAATGGTATATATGGTTGTTCATTTCTTGTGTTCTCCGCTTATACATTCTTAATCACCATGTCTCTCGAGTCCACAAGCCACCAAACTCCTGACTTGTATTGCAGTGAAGTAACTAGCGAAGTGATTGACTTGGAGGATTCTGATGAGGCTTTGAAGTTGAATTATGTTCTGTGGGGAGACTCCAACAGTGATGAAAGTTGTCTATTGAGCTTATTAGAATCCGAAAATGACCAATTACAGGAACAAACAAAGTCCCCACGACAGATTCCCAAAACATGGCTGATTAATGCTCGAGAAGAAGCCATAAATTGGATCCTAAAGGTGCATACATTGCTACTTAAACATTGCTTTACATTGCAACTAGTTTTTTTGATATTGATGTTTGTCTCAATTTGCAGGTGCATGCTTACTACAGTTTTAGACCTGAGACAGCTTATCTTTCTGTAAATTACCTCGATCGTTTCCTCTCGTCACACACCTTGAAGGTATAGTAATTTCTATTCAAATTGTTTGATTGATGAAATATAAATACAATGCTTGTTCTAACAAAGTGGCATACTTGTGCAGCATGATAAAGCATGGCCTCTGCAGCTGTTATCAGTTGCTTGTCTTTCACTAGCAGCTAAAATGGAAGAAACCAAAGTGCCGCTTCTTTTAGACCTACAAGTGATCGAGTCTAGGTTCCTCTTTAATCCCAAAACAGTTCAAAGGATGGAACTTTTGGTTATGGCCAGTCTCAAGTGGCGTTTGCGCCCTATAACACCTTTTGATTTTGTCCATCTTTTCATTGCGAAGCTTTCATGGTCTGCTTCCACATGGGGTGATTTAAGTTTCACTGTTTCTCGTGTCTCAGATGTTATTATCAGAACATGTCTAGGTAACAAACTTTTACCCTTTACCCGTTACCACTTTATTGCAATATCTTAATCGCTGCTGAATACTAAAGTTGGTAAACATTTCACCAGTCATGGATTTCTTGGTGTTTTCACCATCCACAATAGCAGCAGCTGCTCTGTTATGGGTAAACAATCAATGTGTAGAAGACACGAAATCAGATTGTTTCCACAAGAATATAAACATTGTAAGTGCCGCTGTAGTAAGACACGGAAGTGTGATAAACAATTGATAAATTATAATTTCGCATCTTTAATGTTTCTGTTGTTGATTTTGGATGTAGGAGATGGTGCAGAAATGTTACAAACTAATGAAGCAGAAACAGATAATTCTCCGATCAGAATTTTATTGGCCAAGGAGTATGCAATTATTGCCCCGAAGTCCCACCTGTGTGCTTGATCGTGCAGCTATGCAAGAAAGCTGCGATGATCACAAGCCCTGACTTCAAGCCTTGCCACATATGTCTCTAGCCAAGGAGGCCATAACATTGCTTTCAGATTTTCCACTTCTCATTCATTATGATTTCTTTGATTTGGTGTGAGTGTGATTGTGTGCGAGTCTTCCATGAGATTCATTTCATTGGGTGTGCATTTCAACAAGGTTCATCATGGAACATTCTGACTGTAAACCAGAGTAGTTATATTGAAAAATTCTAGATTTTTGAAAAGAAATACCAAGTATACCTTTCTTTGTTGTGTGAGCCATATTTTTGTCACAAGGGGTAAATGAAATTTCTCGTTTTTGTGATAAGTTCCCTCCCAAATTGCAGGGTTCTGAGTTAACTCAATCATAGCAAAACCTGCTGAGAAAAAATATAATTGAATACCAAATGATGTAATGTTCATCCAATCAAACAAAATAAATATAGTAAGAGAATTAAGTTACCTAATATACTGGATATAGCTATTAAAAAAAGTAGCAGGTAATCAGAAACTCTAAAATAAATCAAACGTGTTTAGTTTAATCCAAAACTTGTACGATTTACAATTTAGGATATTGATTCTTTGATTATAAGTTTTAGAGGTTTAGACAACACAATTTCTCCCACAACTCAGTTTTAGACCTTTGGTCGATTGATGCCACACAAACAGAATGGATTTCTCACTATTATCCACAGTCTCAGTTTGCAATTAATTTTTAATAAGATTAACAGAAGTGAAGGCACAAAAAGAGGTTTCCAGGAATTGAGATGGATTTCAACAGCTTCCGTTTCTAAGTAAAAATTTATCTTTTTATTCATTTATTTATATTTATACATAGATGATTCTTCCTTTTTTTTTTAGTGTTAATATCTATTTTTTAATTTTACTTTCTAAATAATTTTTTTTAAATTAACATAATTATTTTATTAATTTTAGTCTCTAAGTACACTTTTTTAAAATTTAACCGGTATTTTTAATTTGACCGTTTTCTAAAACTTAACATCTTTATTATAAAATTATCTAAAAAAAAATATTTACAATAAAAATATAAAAAATATTTATATTTAATTTTATAATTATAATAATATAAAATAATAATGATAATAATTTTATTATTTTTTATTGTAATAAAAAATTCAACATGGTAGCACATGTGTTTTGACTACTACATTCAATAACCATATAATCTTTTTTTTTTCCTCGTTTCTATCATAAAAGGGATATACTCATATTCCCCGTATTATTTTAAATATGAATTAAATATTTAAAAAAAATCAAAATCACAATAAATTAAATATGATAATGTCAATAATTCAATATTATATGATATACTTTTTTTTCTTTTCTTCAATATCAAGTATTAAACAAATTATAATTATGTAAATATCAAATTAGAATTTTAAATAATAATTAAATAAACGTCAAATAATTATATCAAATGTGATGGTTCTACCAAATTGAGGATTTTATGTCCTGAAATAGCATTCAACATTTGAACAAAATTTAAAAAAAAAATGTAATAAAGATTGTAATGTGAGGAAGAATGAAAAATTTGTCAACAAAATAAAGTTTTCCAAGTGAAATAGAAAACTAAGAGTTAAAGAAAAAAAAAACTAAACTTTTGATGCTAGTAAACTAAGGATTTATGCGATTAAATCTTTAAAATTGAGAATAAAACATTCTAATGCAAACAAAAAACATTAAATAACAAATAAAATATTAAAGAAAGTAAACATAATTAAATGTGTGTTATTGACTTAATTGACTCAATTTGATTCAATGAGATTGAGGTTTGTGTCTGCTGAAATGTAATACGTTATTTTGGAGTATAGAGCTGGTGGATGGAGTATTTAAACTGCACTTGACCTCAACTCCTAAATGATGTGAGACTTATTCGGATGAGACAACATATAAATTACAATAAATAGGTAGAAATTTTAATATGAATTTATAATTAATGTAGAAAGTGGGATTTTATATTATTATTTAGTGTAACTGTTATACATTGTGGTGTTTAAAATTATTCTTTTTTGAAATTTCCTATCAAATAAAAAACTATTTAGACAAACTTAGTATCTATATTTATTAGAAGTTAATTAACAACAATTATATCTTCCACAGCGTACAAAATGGTTTAAAATAAAAACCTAAAACACATTAAATGAAGGTGTAGGATAAGAGAGAGTTGAACTCAGTGTGCATGTGAGATTTAAATAGGTCTAAAACAAAGATAAAGGTCTTAAAGTGTATATATGGTTGAAATAGAAACCCTACAATAGTTGAGTGAAGAAATTGAAGATGAAGTGTTGATGGTAACAATAAGGAGAGGGAGAACAAATGATCGAAGAGGTTGAAACATTTTGCTGATATTAATTTAATAGATATATAACTGAAAATTTATAGACATATGCAGAAGAGAAGAGTTTAATTAAAAATACTAGTTTATTAAGAAAGAGAATCTAAAGACTTACAGGCACATTAATTAACTTATCTTAGTTAACGTGGAACTCCTGAGAAAATGCTAATTAGGTGGTTAACAATGAAGTTATTCTAAATTTGGTTCTATGTTAAACTTCAAGGGAGTTGCTTAAGCTTGAAGAAAGGGTTTTTATTTGATAGACCCAATTCAACAATATACTAAATAAGAGACCGACAAGTTTCGATTTTGTCATTATTCTTTGTTCATTTTTACTTCTGGGACAGCCAAAGGAAAATTCCATGGTTGTACCGAATATTTTGTTGTCTACCATACCAACACTACAGGAAACAAGCATAGTGGTAGTTTAAAGCCACTTTATTAAATGCGAGTAGCATGTGTATTGATTTTGTTAACCTGTGTGAAAATTTGTACGGATTGGAGAATTAAAACATCATCCACTGAGTTTGCTACGAATGGTAGACAACAGATTAAAACAAAAGGAGGAGCCATTATGTAAGTAAAACGGGAACATATGAACAAAGAAGATAAGAGGACAAGGTACACGCTCTCCTACAATCTTTAACTACATTTTACTTATTGCTCTTTTCAGTATGATTTTGCTAGTGTATAACACTGTTCGTATATATTAATCATGGTCATTGGTCGCGATGAATGATTTAAAAGACGAAGTTTCTCGTTCCCGCATAGAACCTCTTTCTCATCATCATGATTTACGACTCATAGCTCAACGTTACACTGGACCCATTCCTCTCGGTTAGTTTTAAACTGCAACACCTTCATACACCGTGTAAAAATTTCAGTTCCTTATCATAACATGTGGAGAAAAAACTCCCGAAACGCATAAAATGAATCCAAAAAGTACCAAAACAAAATTGAAGAAAAAGAAATATTTTTATAATTTTAATACAAATTCAACAAATAAAATAAAAACAACAACACAAATAAAAATAAAAACACACTAACCATAAATGAAAATAAAAATATTGGTGGTACATATTCGCAATATGAGATTCAAGAAATGAAGTCGATCAAAACCTTCAAAAAAAGAACTCTCCGATAGAAGAAAGTAAGATGAGACAAAAAATGAAATGAGTAGATGAGAAGTCATTTCAAGATAAAATAAAAAAATAGAAATTAATATTAATTATAAGAGAATAAAAATAACTAACCACTCTTTTTTTTCTAAAAAAATTAATTTTTTATTGAAAAATATTTTAACTCATCAAATATCATTTTTAATACCAATAAAAATTAACATACATTGATAATATATGTATATAAAGGTGTCAAAAAGGGTTATAACTCACTAATCAACCTTGTCCACCATGTTCGGGTCGGGTTAGGTTAAAAAAATTATAAATTTCGATACGAGTCAAAAATGAACTTGGTCCACTAAGAACCCGGCTCACCTAGATTAAACCCATGATGAATTAGGTTGGCTCACAAACTCACCCATAAATTTTAAATATTAAATTATATTAAAAAAATGAAAACTCTAAATGCTCTTCTTTATTTAATTCTCTCTCTAAACTAGTGTAATTGATCCATTTTTGGCGTAAAAAGAACGATACAACTTTATATAAATATTTAGAACAAATACAATTGTGTAAACGTGTAAAATAAAAATTCAATTCAAAAACTAAAATGACACACCAAAGTCACTTATCAACTTAATTTTACTTTTCTTTGACTTGTAGTGCCTTTTCTTTCAATTGAAGGTAGTTTTTGTGAACCTATAAACCTATAATATGTCTTAACTTTATTTAGATCTTAATCAAAATTATAATTTAGTTTTTTAGGATTGAAAAAAAAAATTGTAATTTCACTCAAAAACGAACTAGATTGAGTTGGCTCACGAGGTAGTCAACCCGTGTGAGTCGAATTGAGAGACTTGTTTTGAGAGCTATATATATCAATACTAAAAATATTGAGGCTTTTTTTCTCTTAAATATAATTTTATAATTAATTTAATATAAATATATTAATACTAAAAAACTATGTGACATTTTTTTCTCAAACATAATTTTATAATTAATTTAATAAAAAAATATTACTACTAAATATTTTTTTAAACCTTTTACCATTGAAGGCCTAATACAAATGTTTTACGTGTTTCATCCTTAAGTTTTGACGCTTCGCAGAATGTTTTTAACATTATTAAAGTGCATTTGTACGGGGTTAGTAATTTAGCAAGATAATGATCCGATAAAAATATTTAAAGTGTAGTTTGTATTATTTCAATTCTTTTTAGCTTTTACAATTGATTTTAAACTTTTCAAATTTGTTTTTAACGTTTATTTTATTATAGTAATTGATTATATTAAAATAGTTTATAGAAATCATAATCACATATGTTGACTTCACAAAATATAAACATAACTTACCCGTATCTAATATTAGGTGCTAGTCTTAAATGAATTAACTCAGTATTTTTTTTTCTTATGTTTTTTATCGCACCTTACTAACATATGTAGTGCATGTTACGAGTTATGAATTTATTTAGTTCCTTGATATTCTATCTTATTCAGATGAAGAAAATACTATTGTCAACGAAATTGTATCTATAGAAAAAGAATTTGTCAGTAAAATAATATTTATCAAACAGATTTTAAGATTTTAGTTAATGATAAATATTCATGGATAATAAATTTGTACTTGAGAATGCATAACTTTTATTATTAATGAATATATTTGTCCATAAAATAAATATCAAAGTTTCGCTTTAACTTTTGAACATATGATAATAAAATTCGTCACAGGATATTTTTAAAATTTATTAGTCAAATTATCAATAATTGATTTTGGGTTAAATATGTTTTTGGTCCCTGAACTTTCAGTCAATTTTGAAATTAGTCCATTTCGAAACTTTGAACCAATTTAGTCTTTCATCTTTCGAAATACGTGCATTTAGTCCTTTTAATCAAATTTTGTTAAGTTTATTTAATGTTTCATACACATTTTAAGATTGTATTTGAGTTGTTTATACTATTTGACACATTTTTTCTTTAATGTTAAGTCAAATACTATTATGAAACGTGCTTGAAATGTCAAATAAACTTCACAAATTTTGATTAAAAGGACTAAATCCATGTATTTCGAAAAATGAAGGACCAAATTGGTCCAAAGTTTCGAAATGGACTAATTCCAAAATTCACTGAAAGTTAAGGGACCAAAAACATATTTAACCCATTGATTTTTAAAAAAATTTGTTAGTAATTTTGTCAGTAACTGAACTTTTGAAAATATCTCAATAAATTCTTCGTTAATTATATTTTAAAAAATCCAATGGTAGTTCTTTTCGAGAGTTGGGTTTATTTATTAGCTTCAAGGTTCTTCTTTAATTATTTTTAGTTGGCAAGAGGAATTTTAAAGTCAATAACGTTTTAATACGTAATTTTACACAATTTCATATTATAATTGGAGTTTTACACATAAATAAATTTAAAGTAAAGAAATATCTAAACCTTTATAAAGTTTCATTTTTTTTATGCTATTACAAGGGAACACATATGTCACGCCTATGTGTTCGATTTTTTAATTTTTAAGAAATTTAAATCAAGATCAATAATAAATATATAATTAATTTTAAAATAGTTGTTAGATATAAAATTGAAAAAATAAAATATATATAATTTTTTTTGAAATAATGGTTTAAGACAAATAAGTATTTAGAATAACAGTTAAAAGTAAATTATTTATAAAATAATTAAGGGTAAAACAGGTATTATAAAATGTAGACGAATCATCTTTATATATTATTATAGATAATTTAACAAAATTTATTCTCTAAACTCTTTTTAGAATTTTAGATTCTAATGTTACTTATTTATCAAATTAATTATAACTCTATATATCTGTCCAATAGATGATCCTAAGTAACATTGTCCAATAAGGTCCAATTAGCTTCATCACCAAAATGACTACAAAATATTCTAAGATACATCTATTGAGACAAATATTCACATATTAAAGGTAATTATGACAAATCTCGGTAGTTTGATTACGTCTTGATGTTCTTTGATACCAAATATTTAAAGGATATTTGATACCAAATCTCGGTAGTTTGATACTAAGTAACATTGTCCAATAAGGCCCAAATAGCTTTATCACCAAAATGACTACAAAATATTCTAAGATACATCTATTAAGACAAATATTCACATATTAAAGGTAATTATGACAAATCTCGGTAGTTTGATTACGTTTTGACGTTCTTTGATACCAAATATTTAAAGGATATTTGGTATTACATTATTATTATTATTATTATTATTATTATTATTATTATTTATTCAAGATAAATTATTATTTGATTGATATTCGTTGATGTTACCGTACATGTCTTATCACATGGACCCAAGACCTAAAAGTAGGTGTTTCAAAGTGAGCCAACTCAGCTCACACGGGTTGGCTCACCACGGGTTGACCTAAAAAAGGGTCAACTCAATCTGACTCACTTTTTGGTGAGCTAGGAATTTTGCCATGGGTTGTTTCACTTACGATTTTCTTTTGCAATTTATTTTATATATTTATTGCATTACAATGAGAGTAAATTGACTTAATTTATTTTTTATAATAGTGTAATTAAAATGTTCACATAATTCTCGAAATATTATTATAAATTTAGTAATTAAAGAATAAAGTATCAACGTATATAACTTGACAAATAACTTAATTTTAAACATTAAAACTATTTTAAATATTATTAAGTAACATTCTAACATTTAAATATAAAATTGTGAACCTATATAATTAGAAGTAGTATAGGGTATTGTTAACTTTAAGTTAAGGATTGCTACTAATTTCTTCCTTAAGTTTGTTCTTCTTGAAAGTATAGCTTTTTATTTGTTATTTCTTTGTTTGAAAAAAATTATAAATAATGTACTTATAGAAATCACAAATTATCTTACTATTCACGTTGTATACATGAATAGTAGTAAAAACAACTATGAATAATAATAATAATAATAATAATAATAATAATAATAATAATAATAATAATAATAATAATAATAATAATAATAATAATAATAATAATAATAATAATAATAAAAATAAATAAATATTAATAATAAAA
>Ga0209589_1011160_pt1 | contig 12781 bp, 9 predicted proteins | sample CowpeawhiteBW_FD_187525 | JGI IMG/M metagenome (GOLD analysis project Ga0209589, IMG submission 187525) | Root nodule microbial communities of legume samples collected from California USA - Cow pea white BW (SPAdes) (version 2) | ecosystem: Host-associated > Plants > Roots > Nodule | place: USA...
AAATATATATATATATATATATATATATATATATATATATATATATATATATATATATATATATATATTTATGTGAATTGGGTGGATCTGTAAACTAAAACTTGTATCTGAATAATGGAGTGATGGGTTAGTTGACAGCCAGGTATTTATGAAGCTCTTCTTATTGGCATGTATAATCAATAATGCACCAAATTCTCTTCACTTTTCAGTCTTAAACGTTTAAATATGGTAAACTCTTTACCTCAAACATTGCTTGTTTAGTTTTTCAAATAGATTGGAGACTGTAAATATGAAACCAAGAACTGATAGTTTTGTTTTAATTATGTATTAAATTGCAAAAATGATGTGTTAGTTAAAATATGAGTAAAATGTATAACTTAAAGAGCAGTTGTGTGTGTCCTTGTCAGTGGCAGGGTCCCTAATTAAAGGGTGAAATAATGATGAATAAGAAAACTCTGAAGTGGAAAGCTTGTGAGAAACGAATCTTCTATTCCTTTCATAATACAAGATGTTCAATTCAACAACAGGAAGGAGTTGTCTATTAGCTATTAGGCCATGAACAGAAAACAAGTACAATTCATATAATATAATTTGCAGCACTACAAAAACAAAGATTGATTAGCACATACACTACTCTTTTTTTTTTATTGATTTAGTATACACACTAGTTGAATAACAAGTGGTAGCAAACTATAAAAAAGGAAAGGAGACAGAAAAGAAAAGAAAGGATAAATGGAAAGTGGTGGAAATTATGTGAAACTAAACCAACCCCACATCCTACAAAAACAAAAGCATTTTGATAAACTTTGGATTTTTTTGAGAAGGTGTTTGCCATGGTGGTGGGGTGGTTCTTTTGTAGATTACAGAAATCTTTTGAGGCTTTTTTTAAAAATTTGAAAGGATAAAAATAAAGAAAAGGTGACATGGGGACAGCAAATTTGCACCAGGTTGGACTTTTAATGAAGACAAACAATGATTTTGGTTGGAAAAGCAGGGTCCTAACTCGCAGAAGATCATTGTTCAGTGTTCTCCTACTTTAAAAAATTGTGCATTATTTTAGAGTGTAGTGATTGGCTGTATTATATGTCAGTACCATCGGGATGGGTTTTGAGAGGTCCCTGTGTTCCTTGCTTTTACACACAAACCCAAATCCCTTCTTTAAATTTCAGAATCACCATTTTACCTTCACTCACAACTCTCTCTTCCTTTGTGCAATTCCAAAAGCATGTTCTTGTGGCACACTTTCACAACGGAACATTAATCCACAAACAATATATACGTTACAACAAATAATTATTTTATGATCATCAAGCTAAACAGTCAAACACAAAAGAAATCTTACGTCGATTTTATATAAGATCAATTCAAAATATATAAGTGCATATAAATTTCATCTTATAAATTGATTTTGTAATGTTGAATTAGATTTAAAGTTCACTTTTTAACGTAATATCAAAGTTATATCTTAATAAAATTTGTTGTTTGTTAGATCTATTATTTCTCCTGCTATAAAACCACTCGTTGATGTTTAATTCTATACACAAGATGTACATAGATTGGAATCCGATTTTCTAGGGTTAGGTTAAGTCTAAAATCAAATATTCCCATGTATCCAAGTTTAGCATGAAATGGTTATGAGCTCATAAACAAATACTTTCCAATTACAAATTATAACTTGACTAGAGTGTAGTGCAGAGGATTGTAACGTAATATGCTTTAGAAATTATCCCTTTGAAGAATTGAACTTCTCAAGTAGTTCATTGACTAATTTTCTTGATAGGGAGAGTTCTACTCTGCTTTCACGCAAGGTCACATGCTACATAAGCTATTGCAGTATTTTTGTCACTTATTTTTCTGCTTCTTTTTGACTGGTTGAGTAGCAGTTTCTCTTAAACAATTCATGTCAAGTCACGAACAAGACCTTAGTTTTTAGAAAAATTACTTATATAAAATATATACATGTTTGCAGGCCCAATTTAACAGAGCCGGCCCAGAAGTTAACGGGCTGAATAGGGTAAAAGAAGGAGGGTCAAAGTAAGTCAGGGTGTCATTTTATGAAAAGGAAAACAGATATTAAAAAGATAGTTTGGTCCTAATTATTTAGGTGAGGCAATGGCAGTATTAAGCTGTCAGTGAGAGACCACTTTGAAAGGTTCACGAGTTTCTTATTTATTTATATATATATATATATATATATATATATTATAAGTATATATATATATTATAAAGCATAAAACATAAAGCCAACTCACAGTCATAGGAAGCTATCTACCCTGGTTCCAAAATCAGCTTCTCTCTCTCTTCTCTTCTCTCTTTCTCTCTAAAATGTGACTTTGCTGTTCTTGTACGTGTGTGTGAGCCTAAACAGTACGGATACTTGAGGAAGGGAACAAATATAGAAGTGTCCAATGCGTACCAACAATACCCTCTCCTCTCTCTAAAAAACAATTCTCAAAACACTACTCTCACTGTCTGTTCTCTACTTCTCCACTCACATCTCTGCGCTGTGTGTGTCAACCACCAGGATGAGTAAACAAGACATGCTCAAAGTTCAGGTGCAAACTTCTTCCTACTTTCACTCTTCTCTTCATACCTTAATTAAACTTATTCTGTTTAACTGATCTGTGTTGTGTTTATATTTCCCCGTGTAGAATTGCCTTCTCAAGGTGAATATCCACTGCGATGGCTGCGAACAGAAAGTAAAGAAAATCCTACAGAAAATTGATGGTACATCTCTACCACCCACCCTCACCCTTTTGCCTTTTCTTTTTTCAAATTCTCATGTGATGCTAATTAGCTTCATTAAACTCAACTTTATCATGTCACTTAATTTATGCATGTTAAAGCTTCCAACTTTACTCTTTTTTTCTTTTCTTTTCTTGGTACATAGCTTGGAAGTTTTCTTTATTGGGTGGGATGGTTTCTGTATTTGCAAGCAAAGATAATTAGATTTGAGATTTGAGAGTTTAGTTTTGTGGTTAAGCATAGTGAGTTATTGTTGTGCAGGGGTGTATTCCGTGAACATAGATGCGGAGCGGGGGAAGGTAATGGTGTCAGGGCACATAGATCCAGCGAAACTGATAAAAAAGCTGAAGAGGTCAGGGAAGCATGCCGAAGTTTGGGGTGGCCAGAGAGGCATGATGTACAACCAAAACTACCCCACCTACCCTCAGTTCAAGAACTTGCACATAGATAACACCAAAGGGGGCAAGGACAACAAGTCTCAACATCACAAGGGTGGTGCTCCTCAGAAAGGTGGAGGAGGTGCTGGAGGTGGTGGTCAACTACCACACTTCCAAAATATGAAGGAAGGGTCAAAAGTACCACCCAAGAATCACAAATCTGTCAACTTCAACTTATCAGAAGATGAACTTGATGACAGTGATGAAGATTTTGATGACTTTGATGATGACTATGATGAGCTTGAAGACGATTATGATGATTTTGATGAAGAGGATGAGGAGGAAGAGTATGGACACGGCCATGGTAATGGCCGCGGCCATGGCCAGGGACAGGGGCATCCTATGCAACACAACAAGATGATGGCCCAGATGGCCCAGATGGGCCAGATGGGGAATGGACGTGGGCCTCATGGGCCTGGCGGAATGATGATGAACGGGTCTGGTATGAACAGCCATAAAGGGAACGGGGGTGGGAATTTTGGGAGTGTGAAGAAGGGTGAAGTCATTGATCTAGCCATAAAGGGCAAAGGTGGAAACTTTAACGAGGGTAAAAATGGAAATGGAGGAAAAAAAGGCAATGGAGATGGTGGTCAAAAGAACAAAGGTGGAAAGCAAAAGGGTGGTGGCGGTGGGGGAGATAACAATCATAACCATGGTAACAAGAAAAAGAACCCCAAAGCCAAAAATGGTGGTGGCTTCCTTGTTCGGTTTCTGGGCCTTGGGAAAAAGAACAAGAAGGGAGGAGGTTCACCCGACACAACAACAAACAAGAACAAAGACAACAGAGGTGGAAACAACAACATCATCAACAGCAGCAAAGGAAAGAAAAATGGAGGAGGTAAAATGGACAAAATTGACTTTGACTTTCAAGATTTTGATATCTCACCACCCAAAGGTAAAAATGGCAAGGGTGGTGGCAATAATGGTAAAAACAGTAACGGCAAGGGTCACGGTGCCAATAATGGTAATGTGGGGCACATGGGTCCAATGAGTCACCAGATGGGCCCCATGGGTCAGCGAGGCCCGATGAATCAGATGGGTCAAATGGAGCATATGAGGAACATGAACATGAACATCCCGGCGGTGCAAGGATTACCGGCGGCAGCAGCCGCGGCGGCGATGAACGGTGGGTACTATCAAGGGATGCAGGGGATGCCAATGCACATGCAACAACCAAACCCTTACAACATCCAACAACAGCAGCAGCAACAACAATTGATGGCCATGATGATGAACCAACAACAACAGCAGCAGCAACAGCAAGCGAACATGAGCATGTACCCGCCGCACATGATGTACGGAAGGGCACCGTCGATGAACTACTTTCCGCCGCCACCAATGCCGTCGCACCCGATGGCGGATCCTATCACGCATGTTTTCAGCGACGAGAACACGGAGAGCTGCAGTATCATGTAAATTATTAGTGGCGACTAGTTTGTTTTAATTAGGTTTCTTTGTATTTGTTTGTAGTATTTTGTTTTGGGGGTTCATTAAATTTTGTCCTAGTGCTAGAAAACTGTGCAACATTTTAGGAGTACTAGAGATATGATGTGGTGTTTGTTTTAATTTTGGTCCTGTGTAGGGCATGGTGTAAGACCATCACAGACTCTCACATGGCCTTTTAATTTCCTCAAATTAAATACAGCCATATGGGTCTGTAAAATTCAATGCTCTTCATTCTATTGGCCAGATATGCCCTTTTCACACTGCTCACAATATTCTATAATTCAACTTTTACTTATTTCTTTTTATAAGTTGTTTCTAATCAGGGTGTTCTGTTCTGTTACACTATGCTTTAGTTGCTTCTTCTTCTTCATCTTAGTCCTTACCTAAATAATTAGTTGAACACACGTTGTTACACTATGCTTTAGCTGCATCTTCTTTTCTTTCACTCTTTCTCTGGGGTCTTGGGAAGATGACAGAAATTCAGAAGAGGCAACAAAACTTCTTCAAACTTTTATGTTCCTCCTTCGAGGTATGAACAGTAAAAGCCTAGAGTTGTGTGGGACCACAGTCCTTATATGTTGAAAACTTTTTCTTTTCTTATACGCATCTTTCAAATGTTTCATTCTTTTCAACTCACAACTTACCTTTTCAAACAAATGAAAATAAGAGAAATGTATATGTAAGACAAATTTGTTTCCATTTACATATACCGGATTTACTAGTTACTTTTTTAAGTACAAAATTTAAATGCATTACTGTTTGTGCTACTATTGGCTATTAATTTATAATTAGATTTAGAGTTCTGTATCGATCAATTATTAAAGTATTACTTAAATTATCATTGTTTGTTGTTAATAAGTAGTGTTTGATAAATAAATATATTGTAGAATGTTGTAGTATTTTCTGTGTAGAATTAAATAATTTTTTATACCTTCTAAATTTTTACATGGTTAATTTTTTATCATTTTTTTTCAAACTAGTGTATTTTTTTTAATTTATCGGAAAAAATACTTTCTAAAATATGAATATTTCAGGAAAGTTTCAATCTAAAATGCTTTGAATTAAAATCATGTTACCTTAAGACAAAGAGCTTTAAAAATGTCAAGTTAAAGTCATGTCACCTTGGCATTAGGGGTAGCAAAACAGATAAATCTATCTTGGCTAGTCTTGTTGTTGACTCGTCAAAATCGGATCAGGATGGATCAACCCACAAGAGAAAACAGATTAAAAATTGGTGCTCGTCTCGCAATTAGGCGGACTGACGAGCTAGATTGGTCTAATTTGTTCTTGTTCTTTCACTATGCTGCAATAGATTGGTTGAATTTTTTTATGGCCCAATATTTAAAGACCCAATTTTTATGACCAAGGCCTTCCATCTATCTCTTTCGCCTGAGGACAAGCACCACATGTGCCACCGTTGTACGTCTCTGTCTGGCCAAAGTCGTCTTTCTCGCACAATGAATGAAGATACCTCGATTCAAATTTGATTTTTATTTCTCATTGTTTTCCCATGGTGAAACCGTGCAAGGCCAAGAACAACAATGTTACTCTTGTGAATTAGGTTTTGTTACTACTGAGATCATGTTCAAGATCACATGTTTAAAATTGATTTTTAATTTTACTTAAGTGTAATTCACTTTCGGGTACACTGAATTGGCGTTAGAGATTGTGACTGTAGGGTTGCACGCGAAGAATTTAGGGATTGAGAGTGTTTAGGTTGAGTGAGCCAACAAAGTTTGAGTATTACATGCATTAGCAACAGTAGATGAAAAATGATAAGAGGTCTAGCTTTGTGTTCTCAACCTTGATGCTAGAGCCACACATGCGTTTTAGTTTTTTGTTAAAAGGGTTGCGGGCTGGCCCGCTTTGACAGATACCTTGACCCAGTAGGCTGGTGGGCTGTGAGGGTCGGGTTATTACAGGCTACCCAGTAGGCTGGCGGGCTGTGAGGGCAGACCCACTTTGTTACCCTTACTTGGTACAACTTTTTCACAATGATGTTGTGTTGACTTGGTACCATAAAGAAAAAGCCTATAATAATTTTGTTACTAATAAATAATTATATTTCTAATTTTAATATTAAATTTATTAAGATGACATCATTAAATCAATTATTACATATGAGATATTATTAGTTGTCATTGTTTTGTTCTTCGAAAAGTTTGAAGAGTAACATATATTTTAATTATTCTTGAACTCAATTCTTAAATAATGACAATATTAGAAACAAAAACTTATTTGTGTAAGTCCTTATTTTTACTCAAATAGAATTTTATTCTTATATTTTTTCTATCAAGGGTTTAATTATACTCTTTTTAAATTTTAAATTTTTATATTATATTGTTTATAATATTTATTATACCATAATGACAAATATACACATGAGATAATATTTTTTGGCGTAGTGATCCACCGAACATTACAATAAATCAAAAAGCCCAAAAGAATCATCCCAATTCAGTCCGAAATCATAAAACCAAGACTTACCATAAATTATAATATAGTATAGTTCTCTTTAACTTCAATCATAATTGTGTGGAATATGAATGATACATCGTACATAAAGTATTCACTTTCTCTTTAATCCAAAAAACATAAAGTGAAAGAAAAAACAAAAGAGAATGAAAGAGATCCATGAAAGGGGATCAAAGAGAATGTAGAGACATCTCTTATATATTCATTAGGAATGGATATAACTATTAATTTGTTTTATCCTAATAATAACTTTTAAAATGATAAATAAAAATATTTTTTAAAAACAATTGTCAAAAGGAGTAAGAGGGCTTTCTTAGAAGTTATCAACGAGTGGGCTCCAAATTCTATTGGGCCATAACACTTGTTAAATATAAAGGAGGTGGCATAAGGGTGGTGCTTTTCAGGAGATGTTTTTGTATTCTGGAAGTGTTAGGGTGTTAGAAGAAAAATGATGGGGTGGGGGAAGTAACTCCCGTGGCATATGAATCTTGACTCAGGGCTGATTGGCAAAATTTGTCCAGGTTGATTGGTCATGCCTGATTCATTCTGTCAAGATTCACAAACTAACCATTCAACTTTTTTTTTCTAAGAAAAATTAAAAATTGGAATTAAAATAGTTTAAAAATTAATTTTTATATTATATTATTTATGGACGAAAATATGTAATAATGTTATAATTTAAATTACGATTTAAATATGTTTTGGTCCTTATTTTTGTGAGAAAATCTCAATTTGATTTTTCATTTTTTTAATTAAGTTTCAATTTTTGAAAAATTAATCTAATTTAATCTTTTATCTAACAATGTTAAAAATATGTTACATATCAATTCATGATTTATTATTATTATTATTATTTATTTATTTTTTTAAATTGTTCACGTGTTAACTCAGGCGTCGTGTCACATGACAGTAATATATGATGTGGTAATGACAATGTCACATGTTAGTGTAACTGCCATGTGTTATTGTTATATTCAATTAAGATCCTATATTTGTTATTTTTATCTAATTTAGTCCCATTTTTATGAAACAAAGTAATTTTGGTCCTCATCAAATTGAGACCAAATTTAATTTTTACACTGTCACGACCACATAATACGACAATAATACGTGGACAATTTTCTTTTATAATTAAATTAAAATAAAAGACCACAAATGACACTTGAAAACGTTGTTGGTACAATACTAAAAGAAAATATCAAAAATTCTTCAAAGATTGAGATTTAACTAAGAAAAAAAAAATAAGAAACCAATTTGAGATTTATTCACGAAAATAAAGACAAAAAACATATTTAAATCTTAAGTTATTTTGATGTATATAACTTAGTTTATAATTAATTATAATAAAATACTTTAACATGTAAAAATAATTTATTCGATTAATAATATTAAATAATAAATTAAAGATTAATTAAATATTTATATTATTAATTATATTTAAAAATGAAAAAGCTTTAAAAAAATATATGAAAAGGTCGGTGTGTTGGCAATCTTGTGAAACCACACTTTGGGTAGGTGGACCAACATTTTCAACCTATTTAGCCATAATGGAATGTCAACTCATTTTTTTACTCCTATAAAGAACACTTTCTTTCTACATTGTTGGATTGATAAAAATAACATGTCTTGAAAAGTTTCACATCGCTTAAGATAACCTAAGGGGTGGGTGTTAATGACTATATAATGAGCGATAAGTCCATGATGTTCCTTGTCTCAGTCAAACACACTTTAAGTTTGCATTTGTCTTTTCTTATTCTCTTGTAGTAGAGTGTTGCGAGGTTTGAGTTTAATTCTTGCTTTGGAGAGTGTGAGTATACTTGGGGTTAAAGGGCATGTGAGGGTAATTTATATGTTGTACAAATTTTCAATAATGTTATTCTCTGGTTGTCGTGGTTTTAATTCGATTTTAGGGTTTCCACGTTTTATTCTTGCGTTCCTTATTTTTATCTCATTTCTCTGTTAATAAAGTGATTCTCTGAGGTTTTTCCCAACAATGGTATCAAGAACTATGGTTCGTAGGATTTTTCTTAGTATGATTTGTGGTTGCAGCGTAATTTGATCTTCCACATCAAAAAAGATTAATTCCTTGTTATTCGAGAATCATCCTTGGTTGCTAAAGTTGTAATGAGAAATTTGATGGAATGATCATTGTCAATGTTGTGTTGACGCGGTGAATCTGCAGCTGGGTTCGTGGAGGTGCAAGGATCGTTAGTCGTGTTGGATATGCAGTGGAGTTCACATGTGGCGAGATGCTCCTAGATCTGCGGAGGACATCGTAGTTGGTGCTCGCATGGCCCAGTGAGTTATGTACGATGGAGATTTGATTTGTGTGAGTCATAGTTTGTGACATGTGTGTGGAGGAAATGCTTTGCGATTTACATATCTGCTTCGACGAGAGTCAATGGTGGTGCTACGTCAGCAGGTATTACATCGATAAGTGTTGCTTTTCTGGCGAGAGAGTAAAATGGCACGGTGGCTGCGAATTGCGGATGTTCGATTTGTGGTTTTTTTGCAAGGTTTGGTTGTTTTGCATCTAATGGAAATTCTTGGAATGGTTTGATTCTAAGTGGAAATTCTTGGGATGGTTTAATTCCAAGAGGAAATTCTTGAGATGGTTTGATTCCAAGTGAAAATTCTTGGGATGGTTTGATTCCAAGTGAAAATTCTTCGAATGGTTTAATTCCAAGTGAAAATTCTTGGGATGGTTTGATTCCGAATGGAAATTCTTGGGATAGTTTGATTCCAAGTGAAAATTCTTGGGATGGTTTGATTCCAAGTGGAAATTTTTGGGATAGTTTGATTCCAAGTGATACTCCTTATGGTGGAGTATGATTGCTGGTATAGGCAATGAAGATGTGTTTATTTTAATCAGGGTGAAGAATGTTGGACTGATGAAAATAACATGTCTTGAAAAGTCCCACATCGCCTAAGATAACCTAGGGGGTGGGTGCTAGTGACGATATAATGGACTCCAAGTCCATGATATTCCTTAATCAAACACACTTTAAGCTTGTATTTGACTTTTCTTATACTCTTATAGTAGAGTGTTGTGAGGTTTGGGTTTAATTCTTGCTTTGGAGGGTGTGTACTTGTTGTTAAAGGACATGAGAGGATAGTCTATATGTTGTACAAATTTTCACATAATGTTATTCTCTAGTGGTCGTGGTTTTCCTCCAATTTTAGAGTTTCCATGTTATATTCTTGTGTTCCTTATTTTTATCTTAGTTCTCCGTTAATATGACTTTTACTCATACATTTTGTTTTTATAATATTTTACTTTTATTAAATTAGAAATAAATTGAGAAAGTTATCATTATATAATATTTTTTATTGTTATACTACCTATAATTTAGTTAATTAAATGGATAATGATATTTCAACAAAAGTATTTGACAAGTTTTTTACAAAGGTGACGTGGCAGTGGTTTTTTTAAATTTTTATTACGAAAAGGTTAGTTCACACGTGCGGTGGAAAGAGAAAGGAAACTGAAATTAAATGTAAGTTAGAGAGAGAAAGTGAAGAAGAGAGAAAGGGGGAAAGTGAGGCTGGGGGGTTGCGGAGTGAGAAATCGAGAGAGAGACGGAGGAAGTAAGGTCGCCGGAGTTTCTGGTTCAGTGAAAGCGAGATTCCGGCAAGCATTTCGCCATCGTTAGTGGAGGATAGTTATCAATGAAAGCGAGAAAGATAGAGGAAAAGAGGGATAAAGTGAGAACGAGAATGAGAGAGTGAGAGGAGTTAAGCATTGCAGATTAGTGGTCGATAATTGTAGTCATTGCCGCCGTTTGGGTGGGTTACCGAGACAGGTCGTAGAAGAAGTCGTCGACGACAAGGAATTCGTCTTCCCGAGCGTACAATTAATATTGTGTTGGGACATTTGTTAAAAGAAAAATGATATCGGGAGTTAATCGAATTAGTCAATTGTCATTTATGTGAATGTTAGGCAGTGCATGAATGATGGATAAAGGAATTTGTAAATTACTGAATTCATGAATGAATGATCCAAATAGCATATGTAAATGAACTTTACTGAAGTCTGCACTGAACAAACTAAACTTTGCATGTAACTCCCCACTTAGTTATGCGTCACTCCCCACTTATTTTTCGATTTGTTGTTTTGTGGGTTGTGTGTTGTTTGACAAAGCACCCAGTGTAGTTCATGGAGATTGGGTTATGGAGAAGAATTTGTAAGTCATTGAATGAAAGAGCAATGATCCAAATACCATATATAAATGACTTTGACTGAAGTCTGCACTGTCCATACAAAAACATAAATGTTACTCTCCACATAGTTATTCATTACTCCCCACTTAGTTTTGGATTGTTTTATTTGGTTTATGTCTTGTTCATCAAAGCACCCAGTTTAGTTAATGGAGCATGGTTGATGGAGAAGACTTTGTCAATGATTGAATGAAAGAGCAATGATGCAATTACCGTATATGAACGAACTTTACTCATGTCTACACTGTGCAGTCAGAACATTGTGCGTAACAACCCACATAGTTATTCGTTACTCCCCACTTAGTTTTGGATTGTTTTATTTGGTTTTTATGTTGTTCATCAAAGCACCCAGTTTAGTTAATGGAGCATGGGTGATGGAGAAGACTTTGTCAATGATTGAATGAAAGAGCAATGATCCAATTACCGTATATGAATGAACTTTACTCAAGTCTGCACTGTATAGTCAGAAAAGTGTGCGTAACTCCCCACATAGGTATTCCTTACTCCCCACTTAGTTTTGGATTGTTTCATTTTGTTTCTGTCTTATTCATGAAAGCACCCAGTTTAGTTAATGGACCATGGGTGATGCAGAAGACTTTGTCAATGATTGAATGAAAGAGCAATGATGCAAATACTGTATATGAACGAACTTTACTCAAGTTTGCACTGTGCAGTCAGAACATTATGCGTAACTCCCCACATAGTTATTCGTTACTCCGCACTTAGTTTTGGATTGTTTTATTTGGTTTGTGTCTTGTTCATCAAAGCACACAGTTTAGTTAATGGAACATGGGTGATGGAGAAGACCTTGTCAATGATTGAACGAAAGAGCAATGATGCAATTACCGTATATGAATGAACTTTACTCAAGTCTGCACTGTACAGTCAAAAAATTGTGTGCAACTCCCCACATAGTTATTCTTTATTCCCTACTTAGTTTTGGATTGTTTTATTTGGTTTCTGTCTTGTTCATCAAAGCACCCAGTGTAGTTAATGGAACATGGGTGATGGAGAAGACCTTGTCAATGATTGAACGAAAGAGCAATGATGCAATTACCGTATATGAATGAACTTTACTCAAGTCTACACTGTACAGTCAAAAAATTGTGCGCAACTCCCCACATAGTTATTCTTTATTCCCTACTTAGTTTTGGATTGTTTTATTTGGTTTGTGTCTTGTTCATCAAAGCACCCAGTGTAGTTAATGGAGCATGGGTGATGGAGAAGACATTGTCAATGATTGAATGAAAGAGCAATGATGCAATTACCGTATATGAATGAACTTTACTCAAGTCTGCACTGTACAATCAAAAAATTGTGCGTAACTCCCCACATAGTTATTCTTTACTCCCCACTTAGTTTTGGATTGTTTTATTTGGTTTGTGTCTTGTTCATCAAAGCACCCAGTTTAGTTAATGGACCATGGGTGATGGAGAAGACCTTGTCAATGATTGAATGAA
>Ga0209589_1011162_pt1 | contig 12780 bp, 10 predicted proteins | sample CowpeawhiteBW_FD_187525 | JGI IMG/M metagenome (GOLD analysis project Ga0209589, IMG submission 187525) | Root nodule microbial communities of legume samples collected from California USA - Cow pea white BW (SPAdes) (version 2) | ecosystem: Host-associated > Plants > Roots > Nodule | place: USA...
TGAGAGTACAATGGTGAGGAAATGTGGGTCTATAAATATAATGTATTGTATGAATAACAACAAAACAAGAGGTGAATAAAGTTTTTTTCACAAGATTATAGAGTTCTTGTCTAACAAAGTGCTAACAGTAAATAAATATACAATTAAGTTGCCAAGGTAATATCAGATCTTCGATTGCAAGTATTTATCATGTAATTACGAATTGTATACTCCGGATACAAGTGGAACCCTAAACTGCTAACCTTGTGTCACGGGTGAACTTTTATATGAGGAAACTCAAATATTTCCTTTAATCCTTAAAAAAAGTATCAAACCAGATCAATCGTATTACTATTAACTAAAAGCAATACATCAAATTGGCACGATGAACACATACCTACTCCTAATAGGCCAAGAGTAAGTACAAATGCATCCCCATAAGCTTTAGATTTGATTTCACGCTCCTCAGTTGATGGGTTTTTTGGGTCTTACTGTTTACTTTTAGTATAAACAAAAACTTGAAATTTTATGAGTGCAGTAGATTATATATATCGGCTCAGTAGATTGTATATTGTGAAAGGTTTCTCTCTAATTAATACACTACAGAAGGGAGATATAAATCTCCATAAAATAAATATCACTACTAATTATTCTCTCTTAACCACTGACTATAAAACTAACTTTCTAAAAAATGATTTATAATTAAACTCAACCTAAAAATACTGAGCAAAAGATCTTAAATCATTTAGAAAATTTAAATGTTAATTTTATTTTATAAATAAATTTTAAAAAGTTAAGTTAAATGAAAGAGATTTATAAAGGTGGAGAGTACTAGTGTCTGTCCAGTGCCAACGTGCCCCTAATTAATTGTACCAAAGACTTGTTAAATGAAAGTATGAAGAAATTTCCAGGAACATGTCTCCAAACAGAAGGAAACAAGTGATTGAGAGTGTGTTGGAAACATGCAATAATTTATGAGATTGCAGAAGGTTGTATTATTGTGGAAAGATGAGGAAGTGGTAGAGTTAAAATGTGAAAGTTGTTTTGCAGAAGTTAATTATGGTGATGCAGGAGGGGTGAAAGTACAGTTTTTAAGTAACCGGTGGTGCCATAGCTACTGTTCAAGCAACCTGAAACGAAACATGAATCCATGAATAATGGAGGGAAGAGAATTAGCTGGGTTCAAAGATTGCCAACTTTTTTTCATAAAATTTGTCAGTACTTAGGTGAACAGGGATATGATGCAGATAAATAAAATCTCATTTTTTTTTGTTGAATTTTGCAAATAATTCACTTCCACATTCTCATGCCCATGGGACCATGAGAGAGTGGGAGATTATTAAGTGCTCACTTTCTAATAATATATATGCGTTGCCTTTTCACAACAAAGCAAGTAGATGAGATCAATAATTTTTAAAGATTAAAACTGGTTATATTATACTAATATTATTGTTGTATGATAGGTAAAAATTAAAACTGGTTATGATTTAATATGCATTAATCAATCAATACAATAAAGAAAAACATTATAAAAATAGATTATTGATAGGATGTTGAAGAAAGTAGACTTTTACTTGGTATGACAATGATTGTTATCATGACTTCCTCTCACCCCAACAATGTAAGGAAAGAAACATTCCACCGTTATTGGTGTATAATAGAAACAAAAACAACGTATTTAGAGAAAAAGTAAATTCAATGAAATCATTTGAAGTCTCATTTTACATTTAACAAAAATTGCATCTTATACATAAAAGTTGATGAATTAGATTCAACTTTTGTATGTTTGCGTTATTATACTATTTTCAAATGCATATTATAAATAAATCAAAGATAATAGATTGATAAATGATTTAGAGGAGACTAAAGACTTTCATTCACGTGGTCGAAAAAAATTCTATCAAGACTATATATGATACGTGTGAAACAATGGTTTTATATTAAATGTCTTTGATTTTTGTTTTTTCCGAAAAATGTTCTTTTATCTCTTTAGATTTCAACCAAGATAAAAATATATATATTAAGTTATTATATAAAATTATATAACTCTATTCATATAATCCTAATAAATTAGATCAAATTAATGTAACAAAATTATATATATATATATATATATATATATATATATATATATATATATATATATATATATATATAAGAAATAAAAAAGTCAAGTTTAGAGAATTTAAATATAAATATATACTTAACTCTATTTTAATATTATTATTTTAAAAAGATCATATTATTTAAAGAAATCATTTTCAATAAATATTATGAAGAATAAATAAAAAATAAACACTTTTTATTGTATAAATAAAAAACATTAAATAAACTTAACTAACTTCTTAATAAGAATATAATTAATTAATTTTGTTTGCATTAAAAGTTTTGAAGGAGTACCATAATTTGTAGGATTTTGAAGTTCTGAATTCTTTATTTCTTTTCCCATAAGTTATGTAAAAATTATCCTAAAGCTATTTAGTGATTGCTAAGAGATATACTTATTGTTATTGTGTGAAAATTATCAGTCAAAAAGGTTTAACTCAAGGTTTAAACACGGTTCTTAAATGAGGTCAGTTTATTAACCCTTTTCTCAGTCTTTTTAACTAAGTTTTTGTTAACTCAATAATAATGTAATCAAAAGTAAGTGGGATCTATTTTAAATTTAACAATTGCTTGATCTATTTTAACGTAATTTATATTAGTAGAGACTAAACCGATCTATTGAAATTGTTAAACCGTGAATTGTAGAAAATATACTGTTTTAACCACACTTTACTCATTTAAATTTGAATTAATACTATTCAATAACTAGCCCATTTATCAAACTAATGGTTTTAACCACCAACCTCTTGTCTGAATTCCACAAATAAAGGAATAAAATTAATTAGTCTTATTAACCAAAAATAAAAAACAGAGAGAAAGAAATTAATTAGTCTGATGACCCCTGAATAAAAAGCCCAACCATTCTCGGTCCATAATCTAGTGGCTATTGCTATTTGTAGGAGGGGATTGCTTTATGCACTTGCATTAGTTTCTCCTGCACCTTGTTCGAGATTGTAAGAGACGAAATTACCCTTAGTTTCTTGCCGCTTATACCACCACCCCTCTAGCACCGTTGCCATCATTGTTGCCGACAAGAAATCTCCACGTACTTTGTCATCATTTCTGCAGTGAAATATATGAGATTCACGTTTTGTTTTCGTGGGTTCTGCAATATTCTATAATACATTATTCAAGAATATTATGAACTGTGTAATTTAGAAGTTAGTTTTCATTTTTATATATCATATAATTCGAAAGTTAAGGTGTAACTCAAAATATCATTTTCTTTCTTTATTACATAATCTGAAAGTTAAGTATTATGTATTATACAATTTGGAAGTCAAATTTATATTTTAAATTTTATAATTTGAAAATTTTAACTTCTAAATTATGTTAAAGGAAAAATTGGTAGTTTCACATTTATGGTGTGCATAACCGAAACATTCCGGTGCAAAAAGAAAACCCCTTGCTAGGAATTGGGTTAAGCATTTCGAGCCCATAATCGTCAACTCCAGGGTCCATTTCTTTCTGCACCCTAGTAAATTATCATTTTTCCATTTTATGCTTTATTAAAAAAAAAATCTAAAATACTATTTTCAGACACCTCTTTTTCCTTCATCTTCACGTGTGGGGTGCAGCTTCCCCTCCCTCCATCTCTGGCGATCATATCGTTTGAGAAGATTTAATTGTAGTTGTATATCAGAAACGATGGAAATAAGGTGTTTTCTCATATGAGAATTACAAAATTATCACCCACGGAGTTGCAAGATTAAGGGAGGAAGTCGCCCACAGAATTGCAAGATTATCACCCAATTACATCTCGCTAATGAGAGTAGATTTGTAGTTATTTTATGCACTTTTATCATCTTCTCCCTCACATGCTTTGTTAACTTGTGAAACCATTTGATGTGTAGTGTCATTTCAATTTGTTAACTTGTGAAACCATGTATATTTATAGATTATTAATTATGTCTGGTCACGTCATGGGCTGGGTCCCTGTTTGGGCTGTAGGTGGGCCTGGGCCTTAGCCCAGGTCCCTTAGTTTGATCATTATGGGTCCTATGGGTCTTACCAGTAATGTTCTGAATTTGTCAAGTTTTTGCTTAATTTCCCAAAGTTACCGGCTTAGACCGGTTACTTTTTACCGGCCTAGACCGGTTACTCTTTTAGCGGCTTAGGCCGCTGTTGCTCAGCATATATATGGTGATTGTTATTATTTGCGTCCTTGGTGGTTACATAGACGAGTTTTATGGTTATTATTTGGCTAGGCTGACTAAGTGTGGTACATATATATATATATATATATATATATATATATATATATATATATATATATATATATAATACAAATAATAATAATATATTAATTTTTACTATAAGTGTAAAATAGTAATCTTATATTTTAATCTATTAAAATTTTTTATTTTATCTATTACATCACTCAAATCTCTCACTAACTTTCACAAAATTTGTCTCTAAATTCACTCATTTTACTCTCTAAATCCACACAAAGAAATACACATATCCATCCACACAAATTCATACAAATCCATCTTCACACTCTCTTCCAAATCTATCTCTTCATGAGAACACACCCTAAGTCCTGATCAAGCATAGAAGACAAGAAAAGCTTCGCTACCATCCATTGTTACCGTTGCACAACCTTACTAATTCATGATCAGCCATGGGCATTTCCTTCTTCATACCCATCAATCAAAATTTAAGAACCAATCCATGCACAACAAATGTCCAAATGAAAAACAAAAAAATGCATGCATTTTTGGATAGGTCAATCCCAAATGTAGTATCGAATCTGGGAATACATCTTGGATTGTCTAATCCGAAATATCATAGCTAAATTTCAAATTGGATAATTCAAAATAAGTCCCAGATCCAATATTGCACTTTGTATTTACCATTTTGAAAATTATAGGTGTGTATATGATGCAGGACATTAATTCAGAATGTTAGTGGTTGTTAGAGTTTGGTTTAGATGAGGGACAATGTCATTAGGAGATCTAGTGAGTTGGTTAATTCTGTTAAACTTTCAGTTTGGAAAGTTTTAGTCTGTTAGAGGATTACTACTATATATAGCAGATTGTAAAGAGTAGCGAGTAATTCATTCAGTGTAATTCTCTTGAAATTCTTTTAAGTCAATAAAAGCTTTTGTTTGGATTCCATTCATGAAGCTTTTAATCGATTAGTTTCTCAAGTGGAACTCTCTGAGGCCAATCAATTGAGCTATTTTTTGGGTGGATTGAAGCAGGATGTGCAGATGATGGTAAGGATGTTCCAACCCACCTCTGTGATGAAAGCTTTTTTGTTGGCCAAGATGTATGAATCTGCGAACAACACTAATTCTCAAACTAAACCATTCTCCAAACAACTTAAACCACCCTTATTACCTAACCCTCCCAAAATCCTTGAAGTCAATAGACCAAAAACACAAGCTACTAGAAGTTTAATCCCTGCTTATATGAATGAAAGGAGAGTCAAAGGTCTTTGCTACTTTTGTGATGAACCATTCACCCCGGCTCATAGCCTAACCCACAAGAAATTACAGATCCATGTCTTGGAGTTGGATGAGGTCACTGATTCTGATGAGGAAACCCCAACTGCGGTAGAAATAGGTACAAGCAATGTGGGGGAACCTTTAATTTCAGTTAATGCCTTGACTGGAGTCACTAGCTTTTGAACAATGAGGGTCATTGGACTATTCAAAAAGAAACCTCTTCGTATCCTAATTGACAGTGGAAGCACTCAAATTTCTTGGATGTTCACTTGGCCAAGAAGTTGGAATGCGAAATTGCTAACATGGACCCTTTGAGTGTCACGGTAACTGATGGAGCTAAGGTGCATATCAACAATATGGTCAAAGAATTTTCCTGACTGCTGCATAATGCATCCTTCAAATCTGACATGCTACTGTTGCCCTTGGAATGTTGTGACATGGTGCTTGGTATATAATGGTTGATTACATTAGGGGATATCACTTGGAACTTTGAGAAATTGACCATGGAATTTGTGGTGCATGGTAGGAGGCTTGTATTGCGGGGCACCATAGGTACAAGACTTAAGACAGTTAGGAAACAATGGTTGCATAAGACCCTCATAGCTGGAGTTCACGTGTCCATGCTACAAGTGTGTGAAACAGGAGAAGACACTTTATTGCAGTCCTTATCAACCCATGCTGATTCCACTACTGTCCCTGACAACATTGAGAAGTTGTTGCTGTATTTTGAAGATATGTTTCAGGAACCAACTACTCTTCCCCGTAAAAGAGCTGAACATGATCATATAATTCTGCTGGTTCAAGGCACAAACCTTGTGAATAAAAGGCCCTATAGATATGCAATGAAACAAAAAGACATCATTGATGGAATCATACATGAATACTTGAAATCTGACATCATTCAGAACAGTAACAGTTCTTACTCTAGCCTAGTTGTTTTGGTTGGGAAAAAGGATGGTGGTTGGAGACTTTGCATAGATTATAGGGAGTTGAATAAAGGAATAGTAAAGAACAGGTTTCCTATTCCTCTAATAGATTACTTATTAGATGAGTTCCATGGTTCCAAAATTTTTTCTAAACTTGATTTGAGGTTTGGTTACAATCAAGTTTGAATGGCTGCCGAAGATGTGCACAAGATGACTTTTAAGACTCACTCAGGGCATTATGAATACTTGGTTATGCCCTTCGGGCTGACAAATGCCCCTGCCACTTTTCAAGGACTCATGAATTTTGTGTTTCAGGAATTCTTGCGGAAATTTGTTCTGATATTTGTTTATTATATTTTAGTATATAGCACATGTCTTGCAGACCATTTGGTTCATTTATACCAAGTCCTATCCACTATGAGAAATTCTCTATTTGCCAAGAAATCCAAGTGCTACTTTGGAGTTACAAGGGTAAAGTATTTGGGACATTTCATCACAGAAAAGGGTGTTACCACAGATCCTACTAAGTTAATTGTTGTGCAACAATGAGCCTTACCTCAAACTGTGAAGCAGTTAAGAGGATTCTTGGGATTAGTGGGCTACTATAGAAGATTTGTGAACCGGTATAACACCATAGCCAAACCATTGCATGTCATGCTGAAGAAGGACGATTTTAGTTGGTTAGAGGAAGCCAAGTGTGCTTTTCAGAAATTAAAAACTCAATTGAGCAATGCACCAGTTCTAGCCTTACCTAATTTTTCTAAAGAGTTTGTGCTTGAAGTAAATTCATCCAGACAAGGAGTTGGAGCTATTTTAATGCAGGATCGACATCCAATAGCCTACATTAGTAGGAGCTTTAATCAGCAACATCATGCACTTTTGACTTATGTGAAGGAGTTGCTAGGAGTTGTGTTTGCAGTTCAGAAATGGAGGCACTACTTACTACCTAAGAAGTTTACTATAAGGACAGATCATCAAAGCCTGAAATGCATCCTGAATCAATGGTTGTCTACGACATTCCAACAGAGGTGGCTAATTAAATTGATGGAGTTTGATTTCAGTATTGAATATAAAAAAAGGCGTGAGAATGTAGTTGCTGATGCCTTTTCCAAGATGGAATGTGCCGCTCTACTAGTTCACCAACATGCATATGAGTTATTGAATTCAATTATAAACACTTGGCAAACTGATGCAGACTTATAAAGGATCATCACTGAGTTGCAGGCTGACAGTGCTACTCATAAGCAATTTTCTTGGCAAAAGGGAGAATTGAGAAGGAAAGGGAAATTCGTAGTTGGTAAAGACCAGGAAGTAAGAAGACAAATTCTGGTATAGTTACATGCTATTGCTTGTAGAGGACATTCAGGTAGGGATTCTACTCTTCATAAGGTAAAATTAGCAGTCTATTGGAAGGGCATGACTAAGGATGTTAGGAGGTTTGTACAATAATGCCAAGTGTGCCAGAGGAACAAGTATGATACTGCTGCATCACCTGGGTTACTGCAACCATTACTAGTTCTAGACCATGTATGGCAAGATATTACCATGAATTTTATAGAGGGATTACCTAACTCTTCTAGTAAGCAAGTTATCTTTGTAGTAGATGATAGATTGAGCAAAACAACCCACTTTATGGCCTTACAACACCCTTTCACAGCTGCAACAATAGCCCAATGCCTCTTAGATAATGTTTTCAAACTACACAAGTTTCCCATTACCATTACAAGTGATAGGGACTCAGTGTTTGTAAGCCAGTTTTGGAAGGAGTTTATGGCATTCCAAGGCATTCAAATCCAACTTTCCACTACTTACCATCCTCAAACGGATGGTCAAATAGAAGTGGTTAACAGATGTGTTGAAACATACTTAAGATGTATGCGTTGTGATGAACCTAAACAATGGTCCAAATGGCTTCCTTTGGCTGAATGGTGGTATAATACCACATATCACAGTTCTATAAAGGTAGCCCTTATGAAATTGTGTATGGACAGACTCCTCCTACTTATTTACCTTATCTCCTAAGAGAGTCTAAAGTGGAGTTAATGGACAAAAGTTTACAAAAGAGGGAGGGAATGCTTAAGCTGGCCAAGTTTCACATGAAAAGGGCATAAGAGAGGATAAAACAATTGGCAGAAAAACATAGATCATAAAGGGAATTTTAGGTTGGGGATTTGGTTTTTGTCAAGCTCTATCCATATAGACCAATCTTTGTGGAATTTAGAAGTAATGCAAAGATGGCTCCTAAATACTATGGACCTTATATAGTCCTTGAAAAGATTGGTGTTATGGCTTATAAGGTGCAGTTACCAGCTAATTCCTTGATACATAATGTGTTTCATGTTTCACAATTGAAGAAATCGGTAGGGGAAACAAACACTTTAACAGACTGTCCACTATCAGAAGAAGAAGTTGTCATCAAGAAACCTGAAGCTATCATTGACATAACCACTGTGAAGAGAGGTAACAAGGCTGTCACCAAACTGCTGGTTAAATGGAAGCATCAGCTGCCTGAAAACGCTACTTGGGAATTCTATTATGACTTTAAGAAGAAGTTTCCCAACTTCAGTCCTTGAGGACAAGGACTTTCTTAAGGGAGGGATTGATGCAGGATGTTAATTCAGAATGTTAGTGGCTGTTAGAGTTTGGTTTAGATGAGGGACACGTGTCATTAGTAGATATAATGAGTTTGTTAATTCTGTTAAACTTTCAGTTTGGGAAGTTTTAGTCTGTTAGAGGATTACTACTATATATAGCATATTGTAAAGAGTAGTGGGTAATTCATTCAGTGTAATTATTTTGAAATTTTTTAAGTCAATAAAAGTTTTTGTTCGGATTCCATTCAATTCTTTGGATTCCATTCAATTCTTTGGATTCCTTACCCATTCTTGATTCTTCTTCGAGTTTAATTGATCTTCCTAGGAGAACCCTATCAGTATAAGATTGAGAAATATGGAATACACTTTTGGATATGGTATTTTAAAAAAAAGTTCTCTTAATGGGGAATATTGTATTTTCATTTTCCTTCTTCCCCGACGACTCCTTTTCCAGCCTTGTGACTCCATTCACAGCGAGCCCCGTGGGTCTGCTGCAGAATGCGAATGATTAGTGTATGTTTGATTATTTTATTTGAGAAATTCGTGGAACATGATGTATACTGTATGTTTGAGGCTTTAATGAACAACGCTCATGGTTTAGTTCCAATGGGTGATTTATTCTCATCCTCTTCAATATTCTGGTCCTATAATCCTTCCGTGATTGAATACCTAAAATATGTCATGCAAATGATGAGTAGTAGCTATAAATAAATAAAGGTACAAGGAAATACTGTGCAACATCAAATATGACTTTTAAAATAGTCTTATATGACCGTGAATGTAGTTGAAATATAAAATCCAAAGGGTATTTAGAAAAAACAAAAAAAGCTTTCTAGAGATCATTCTTGTTAATCTTTCAAGGGAGAGATTTTGGGCAGAGTCGACTTAGCCTAATACAGCCAAATTTTGACTAGAGCCGACTTGATCGAATATGACTAAATTTGGGTCAGGGCTTAATCAGCCAAATTTCGGTTACGATCGACTAGGCCGAATACGACCAAATTTTGTCTATGGCTGACTCAGCGAAATATGATGAAATTTGGGAAAAGGTCGACTCGACAAAATTTTGATCGAGATCGACTTGACTGAATACTTCCAAATTTTTGCCACAAGCGACTTAGCCGAAACGACCAAATTTTTTTTCAGGGACAACTCGGTCGCATATTGCCAAATTTGGGCCAAGATTGACTTTGCCGAATTTCCGTCAATGCCGACTCGAATGAATTCGATCGAATTTAGGCCATAGCTGACTAGGCCGGATACAACCAAATTGTTGTCGCGGGTGACTCGGCCGAATACGACCAAATTGTTTTGGGCCGACTTAGCCAAATGCAGTCAAATTTGGGTTGAGATCGACTCAGCCAAATACGACCAAATTTGGTCTAGGACTGACGACCCAAATTTCGACCAGGGCCGACTCGATTGAATTCGATTGAATACGGCGAAGTTTCGTACATGGCCTATTATGTAAAATATGACCAAATTTGGACCACGCTGACTCGACAAAATATTGCGAAATTTGGGCTTATCCATCTTGACATTCATCTAACCCAACTAAAAATTTAGATTGAAAATTTGAATTGAAATTTTTGGGTTATCCATATTTAAAAATTTGGATTTAGAGAATGAATATTCAATTCATAAAATATATAAAATGTAGATCAAATTGAAATTCATATTCAATCAAATAGATCTTAAATAGATTGCATAGAGCAAAGGTAAATCAAATCTAAGAAAATTAGATTTTTTTCACTCCTAATTTATTATGTACTAACAATACCCTACGAGAGAGTCACACAACTTTCAAATTTGGTTAGACACCTTACAAATAAAGAACAAACGGCTTCTTGATTCATCACAAGTTTCACACATTACACGTATTCTACTACCTAGTTTGATTCCTCTGTTAAATAAATTATCATAGATTACTAATCTATTTTGTAGGACTCTCCATGCAAAAAGCTAAGTTGTGGATATCAATAGAGTTTCTTGTGACCCCATTTTCTATCCTCTTATATTCGCATTTTATAGTGTACACTTGTCTCCCCTCCAATCTCATTCATCCTCCTTATCCATATGTAATATGCACTCTTGAATTTATTTTACTACTAAAAAAACTCATATTTCCTGTCAATTTTGTTTTGAAATTTTTTTAAGTAAGAAATGCTTATAAATTTTGTTGTGAAAAAAATTTGTAAGAAATTGCTTCCAATTTTCTTGCAAAATATTTTGTATAAAACACTTTTTGCAACAAATTTTGTAGGAAATATTTGCAAATTTTATAATTTTGTAGGAAATAATTACTCACAAAGGAATTACCTGCCAATTAAAATTCTTAGAAAAAATGACAAAAAAAAATCATTTCTTGTAATTTTTTTTTAACAAATTTGCAAAAAAAATCCCATATAATATAAAAATTTCTAGTAATGTTGTGACATTTTTTTTATCATTGATTTCTTCTGTTCGAACCACTCTCTTCTCTGTATTATGTTCCATATCCATCGATTTCCATACCAACTCCCAACTATATATATATATATATATATATATATATATATATATATATATATATATATATAATTGTTCGAAACTAGAGCTTGCCACTTACAATCTTGTGAAATGTTACAAATTATTATTATTATTATTATTATTATTATTATTATCGAACAAAATTTTCAAGTGATAATTTAAAAATCCAAGTCAAATATCACAATTTCCATCCTGAACACTATCAATCAAGTTAGATCATCATACCACAAGAATATGTACCATTGAGCTTATTGCATGGTGATACCACATGCACAGCACCAATCTCATAATGAAAACTTACGCTTTCGTGGATAATTTGGCCATGAAAAGTTTCCTTCAAAACCTAGTATAGTTTCATGTCAAAGCAAACCAGAGGAATCTTAATAAGAAAGCCGTTGACAGAATCCATATTAGATTATTCAAGCAATATCACATTTATAACACTAAATAGTTTGTTAAAAAGTTTATCAAACAAATCAATAATTACAAAATTATTGCAGATTGACATTTCGAGAGTCACATGTTCCCCATAGTATTTGTGGACACTAATATCCCCAAACATGCAGGGAATAACTCTTATTCTATAACTTACAATAACCCTAACCACCCTATCATACATGTCCAATTAGGAACACCAAGCACGTGGCCACTAAATCTCGATCTTCTGTGATTCCACCATTACTTAATTAATTGTGTCAACTGACAAAAACTTTGCTGAAAAATCATAGTTGGCTTCTGAGAAACTGTCATCAAAATGCCAAAATCTTCACCCATTTGCATACTATTTCACTATTTTAATATCCATGTTCACATGATCCCATGAGTATAACAGCGCAATACATTAATATATAAATGAAATTTTTTGAAGCAATCCAGATGTTATCACATGCGTTGTTTAATATAGTAATAGATTCTCTGGTTGTAATCCATGGATAAGGTTAGGGTTACTCTAATAAGGTTTGTTGTCATAACCCTTACAATGTTGACAACACCATCAATTACGTATGGGAAGTTTCAATATATCTATTTCAATGTTCTAATCTCACTATTAACTTTGTACATCAGTTTGAAAGCATGTCCTGTCATATCTTTCTCATTAGTACTAATTACATAATAATAAGATAAAATTTTCGTTGGTATTAGAAGTTAGAACCTGGAACCAGTTTTTTTTTTTTTTTCCTTTTCGTGAATTTTA
>Ga0209589_1011164_pt1 | contig 12780 bp, 13 predicted proteins | sample CowpeawhiteBW_FD_187525 | JGI IMG/M metagenome (GOLD analysis project Ga0209589, IMG submission 187525) | Root nodule microbial communities of legume samples collected from California USA - Cow pea white BW (SPAdes) (version 2) | ecosystem: Host-associated > Plants > Roots > Nodule | place: USA...
TCAATTTTCTATCTAATAGTGAGAGTGATTCTCCTAGTTCTTGAGTGATTCAAGAACCCTTGGCTGTATCAAAGGATTTTGCCATCCTTTGTGTGTTGCCTCCTTTGGAAAGAGCGATTCTTTCCTTCCACTTTTAGATTCACCCTTTATTACTTTCTTCTTCACCCAATTTTCAAAAGAATATTTAATTCTGCCCACAAAACATCTCGTGGTCATAATTGGTTCTAACCCTAAAAGAAAAAAAAATCCTAAGTCAGCCCTTGTGCAATGAGATTCATATCACATAAGCAATAGGCCGTTTCTCCTGCATCAATACACAACCTAAGCCCTGGTATGAAGCATCACAGTACACCTCAAACGTCTTGGTTGTGTCAAGAATAGCTAGTATCGGTGCAGTGGTCAATCTCATCTTCATGTCCTCAAAACAGACTTCACACTCGTCTGTCCAAGAGAAAGGCTGGTCCTTTCTAGTGAGTTGAGTCAATGGACTCACCATCTTGGAAAACCCTTCCACAAATTGTCTGTAATAACCCGCCAGACCCAAGAAGCTTCTCACCTCAGTAACTATCTGCGGTCTCTCCCACTTCACCACCGTTTCAATTTTTACTGGGTCCACTACTATGCCTTGGGCTGAGATTACATGGCCCAAGAACTGTACCTTATCCAACCAAAACTCACACTTCGACAGCTTCCCATACAGTTTATGCTCTCTGAGAATTCCAAGCACCACTCTCAGATGCTCTGCGTGTTCATCTCGACTCTTAGAGTATATCAGTATGTCATCAATAAACACGACAACAAACTGATCCAGGTACGGTCGAAATATCTTGTTCATGTAGTCCATGAAAATAGCAGGAGCATTTGTCACCCCGAACGACATCACTACATACTCGTAATGCCCGTAGCGTGACTTGAACGCCGTCTTCTGCACATCCTCCAGTTTGACTAAGATCTGATGATATCCAAACCTCAAGTCAATCTTAGAGAACACTGCGGCTCGCCTCAGCTGATCCAGTAGATCGTCTATCCTCGACAATGGATACTTATTCTTTATGGTCAACTTATTCAACTAACGGTAATCAACACACAACCTTGAATTGCCGTCCTTTTTCTTTACTAAGAGTACCGGTGCTCCCCAAGGTGATGCGCTCGGCCGGATGAACTTCTTCTCCAACAAGTCTTCTATTTGCTTCTTTAACTCGGCCAATTTCGCTGGTGCCATTCTATAGGGTGCCATGGATACTGGTCAGCTCTAGGGATAAGATCAATGGTGAAATCTACATCCCTACTCGGTGGTAACTCTAGTATTTCATCTGGAAACACATCCACATACTCCTCCACTACTAGAATCACACTAATCTTCTTGGCGGTGCTATTCTTCTTTATATGAACCACTATCATAAAACAGGTGCCTCCCGCTTCCACTTCATCTATTGCTCTCTGGGCTGAGATTAACTCTAGTCCATCATGTTCTGGGAATACCAAACTGCGCCGTCCACAATCAATTATAATGTGATTGTTCGACAGCCAGTCCATCCCCAAGATTACTTCTAGCCCCTCCAAAGGCAATCACACCAAGTTCACCTTGAATATGTGACGTGCCACTTCCATTGAACACCCAACGCAAACTGAACTGGTAGCTACTTGACCCGAGGAGGGAGTTGAAACAAGCAACTCACACCCCAAATCACGTTTCACCAAATTCAATCTCCTCACACACGCATTAGCAATGAAAGAATGTGTTACTCCAGAATTGAACAACACCAACACTGAATAACCCAACAATAAGCAAGGCTCAAGGATAAGGTTACCTGATCGAGTAGTCTCTGTGGAGGTCAAGGCAAAGACCCTACCGACCGCTCTAGCCCTTTCTACGGGTGATGCTGCTGGTTTCTTCACACTCAGACTCTTCTTTTCTTGGCAATTATTTGCAAAGTGTCCAGGTTTGTCGCATATGAAACACTTGCGACGGTCGCCTGACCCTCCTACTCCACCTGTCAGCTGTGGGCAATTCCTTTTCAAATGGGGTCCGCCACACTGGTAGCAAATGGGACCCTGAGATGTCTGTGGTCGGCTGTAAGGCTTTTTCATCTGCCTCGCCTCTACGACACTTTTTTGATGTCTAGCAACAGGACCAGGGCCCTTCTCTAGGTGCTCAGCACTCTTGGCCTGTTCCACCAAGACTGAAAACCTTATCTCTCTCAAAGGTATCACCACCTTCTTCAGTTCATGTTTGAGTCCTTGCTCAAACTTCAAGCACCTCCACTCCTCAATAATGTTCTATGAATAGTATCTCGCTAGGTGCTCAAACTTATTCACGTATTCCAGCACCGTCATATCCCCTTGCTGTAGTGCAAGGAACTCAGCTTCCCTGTCCTGCCTGGCTGTGTTAGGGAAATATTTCTCCAGGAACCGCGTCCTGAAGTTAGCCCAATCTATCAGTTCCTCTCGAGTCTGCATCTGCTGTTGCATTCCCGCCCACCAATACTCTGCATCCTCATTCAGCAAATATGTGGCAAACAGCAGCTTCTGCTCATCTTCACAGTTCATCACTTTGAAGATCTTCTTACATTTGCGGAGCCACAGATTCGCTTCATCGGGAGAGGCTTTGCAAGTGAACTCCGCTAGCTTGTGGCGCACGAAGTCCTCCACAGTCGGCACCCTAACTGGTGCAATCGCCATTCTAGGTTGTGCTGCTACCGGTGTCTGCATTGCATCCACCATCAGGTTAATAGCCTCTGCGATGTCATCAGTACCACTACTCCTTCTCCTCCTGTTAGCAGCCATAGCCTGGATACGCCACATTACAACTGTTAAAACCAATTCACTTAGTTAAACAAAGTCACTCATCTCTTACCTACATACAATTAAATCACACACAATCAAACGGTAAGCTCACTCTCCAAAATCCCAAAAATATTTTTTTTAAATATTTTCAAAATTTTTGCTTTAATACCAATTGTAACATCCCTAAGGAATATTACTAATTTTAATTAAATAAAATAGGAAATGAAAATAAACCTCATTTAATATGATATCATTTCCCAAAACACGGAAAATTAAGAACTTTAATATAACATAATTCATATGTTCGCAATAACAGTATTACAAAATCCATCAAAATTCCACATAATAAATTAAATTTCAAAAGTCTAAATATAAAAATCCGATCAAAAACCCAGGTAGCCCCTGCACTCCGCCTCTAAGCATCTCCTGGCCCACCTATCAAATCATCCGCTCCCAAATAACAAGTTATCCGATCATCGTCACACACACACAGAAAGGGTGAGCTATGCACCATATATAAAAATATACATGAAATAAATATGCCACCCATCCCAAAAAGAACATGCCTAATTATTTCATTATTTTCAAATTGCCCATCCACGATCTCATAGTCCTTCATGAGTCATATACATGAACTAGGTCTTGGGACTTCATTGTGCTTCCACGAAACTAACCCATTCGTGGTCCATCCCTATGAGCCTATCCTTCTCATAGTCCTGCCCTACAAACTCCTTGTCTATAGTAAATCATCCAAGCCTTCTTAACTTAGACCCTGACACGCACGCAACCACCATACTATGGACTCGTCGCCCAATAGTAGCCGACAGAAACATAACAGTTCCTTGACCATCGTGCGTCCGACACATGTAATCACCATACTAAGGACTCCTCGCCCATTAGTAGCCGACGGGAACTCAACCAGTTCCATGCCCATCATGCGTCCAATCATCAAGCACATCCCAGACCCCTATTGGACTTAGTCCTTCAAGCCCAAATACCACAAACACAAGCATATAATTCCTATCCTTTAGGAAATAACAAGCAAACAGTCCAAACAGTGCACAAACACATGGCTCCGTGCCATTCTCGCTTTAGCCACGCATGTTCGCCCAAGCTAGAACCTTGGTCTCGCTTAGGTTAGTCCACCTCGTCTAAGCGAGCGTGTAACAATGTCTGTACCTCGTCATCTCGCTTAGGCGAGCTCTCCTCGCCTGAGCGAGACCTTTAGTCGCTCAAAACACACAAAGCTCCTCGTCTGAACAAGGATTCACTCAACAAAACTCCAAGTCTCATCGCAATCTCACTTAGGCGAGCCATTCTCGCCTAAGCGAGCATACTTGTCGCTCAGCACCCCAAAACCTCTTGCTAGGGTGAGACGTCGCACTCAAAACATCCAGGTTTCCTCGCCACCTCGCTTAGGCGAGCCAATCTCGCCTAAGCGAGATGGTATTTTGCCCAAACCCAACCTTGGTCGCTTGAGCGAATTGCTCGAGTATGAACACTGAATTGACTCCTGCAACTCTCTCCTAGGCGAGAAGGAGTCACTTGGGTGAAACTTGCAGAGTTTCGCCATTGCTCGTGCACCAAACACACCAAACAAATGCAAATTAACAATACAATCATGTTCATTCAATCTATATCATCAATCAAACTCTAAAACACAATGTAAACATGTTTAAATCCTCAAAACACAGAAATTGACAATGAATCAAATAACAGTACCCGAAATCCTCATCACATTCTTGTTTCATACCCAAAAGACTTTACACTCCATATTCTCTTGCCAAATTCTCAATTGCAGTGTACATTATACCAGAAACCACAACACATAAAATTCCAATTTGAGAACAACACGCAGAAACACAAACCATATAAACATACACATAATTTCAACATGATTTAGCAAAAATAAAGTCTACCTTATGTCCATCAAGGTTTGAACCCGTGACACTCCACTCATAGGGTCAAATCACAACCATTACACCAATTCAAATTTAATGATAGCTATTATAATCCTATGATTATAATATCAACCACTAGTCACAATTATATTATAAAAATACTAATAAGTCAATTAACACACAACAGACATGCATAAGACTCGAACCCAAGTCCTCTCACACAAACAAAGTACTCTCAACCATTTAAGCTAGTACTTTTCCATGTCAGATTAAACAATATTTAATTCCATAAAGGCTCTTCCTACTCGTATTAATTAATTAATTAATTAATTTTCACGAGTCTTACAATAAGGATTAAGGAAATAATCTATGATTGAATCGTTTGATTGACTAAATGTTGTTATTGCTCTAACAATTAAAATGTAAAATCAAGTAGCGCAAAGTTTCTTTAACATGACAAATCAAGTTTGAGATCAATCATAAAGGGAAAGAAGATATCCTGATGAGCATCAACTGATTCAGAATTGAAGTCATGAAGAATGACATTGAAGATTCAAACTAAGGAATCAAATTAAAGAGGTTATCAAGTCATTCCATATAAGGAAGATTTCAATGACGAGTTGCAATTCGAACTCTGAACTGCTAGCTAAAACAACATCTATAATGGATGTCAAGACATACTAGAAGGATACGAACAAGAGAAAAGAGAAAGAACAAAGTGTTAGGAAGTTTTCATACCAATATTGTCTTTGAGAAATTGGATTGAGAGATTGAATATTGTAATATCCTTCACTTAGTGAAGTTGTAACCTGTGAGATGTATTGTGCACTCCTACTAAGAAAGTGTCATTTTATTAGTGTTGTAATTGAGATTTTTTTTTCTCAAGGGGAGATTGAGAAGGATACTTGGAGAGGTTCATACTCGATGTAGCTTGGAAAGGTTTTTACTCATGTACATCGATAAATAGAAACTTATGTAACCTAGAGATGGTGATACTCGCCACTAATCAAAGTTGTTGGCTAGTGAAACTTTTTAAGCAGGTTGCTTAAGAGATTGGATGTAGCCTCAAGTGGAGGTGAACTAGTATAAATTTGTTGTGTGCATTTTCTCTTTTCCTACTCTTTACTTTAAGTGGGTAATTTGTTTACAATTTTATATTTGTGCGCATAGTTTTTGAAGTTATTTTTCAGGCTTTATTCACCCCCCCTTCTATAACCACAACATCTTAAAAAAAGATATTATTTATCCAACAAATTCGATGGAAGGAAACAATCAACAAACGAATAACTCTCCACTTTTCAGAGGCGAGAAATATGATTTATGGAAATTAAAATGTTAGCATATTTAGAAGCTGAGAATCTGGACTTGCTTGACATCATCGAGAAAGTTATTTCCCCTTTATCAGATGATAAAGGATAATTGCTACTAGGAGGTAAATAAATTTGATATTGCTAAGAAGTATGTATATCAGTTAAATGCAAAATTAAAGCATTGTCGAATTTGTGTCTTGTTTGAGGAACCAATTACTAAAGTACATGCAATGTTTTCAGCTAAAGAAATGTGAGATACTTTAGCCTTGTCTCATTGGGGATCCAAAGAGGTAAGAAGAAGTAAATTAACCATTTTGATGCATCATTATGAAAATTTTATTATAGAAGAAAATGCGTCAATATAATATATGATTGAACTCTTACAAACTCTACTTACTAGTTTAATATCTTTTGGAACAATATATTATAATTATGACGTAAATGATAAAATCTTGCGCACTCTGCCACCAAAGTGGAGAGCCCAAGATACATCTCTAAGTGCTTCCAAAGGCCTTGAGAAGATGTCTTTGAAAGAACTTGTAGGGATTCTTATTTTTCATAAGTATATTCTACAAGGAGGCGAGAAGAAGTCGAAGGTATAACTCTACCTCTTAAAACCAAGCAAAAGGTAAGAAAAGCAAGTCATCCAAAGCTTTGGAGACATTAGACGAAGGCTTAGCTGATTTTGACTCTAAAGGAGATGACAAATTAAATCTCCTAACAAAGAAATTTAAGAGAAATTTGAAAAAGCCTAACTATGGTAAAAGCAAGAGACTCAAAAGTAAAGACAAAGAAAAGGTGGTATGCCATCAATGTAAGAAACCAGGTCATTGCATATCAGAATGTCTTGACCTAACAAGTAAGGAAAAATATAAGAAGAACAAAATCTCATGGCTACATGGGAGGACATGGATTGTTTTGAATCAAAGGGTGAAGAAACAGACACCGACTTCGTGACAAATGCGAATAATGACATATGAGACAACTCTGATGATGAAGAGGTAGATTTCTTTGACCTTGACTCTATTAGACAAGCATACAATGATTTTTTTTTCTTATAATGTTAAACTCATAAAAATGTATAAAACATTAAAGAGAAATACCAAATAAAAGTGTAAAGAACTATAAGACAGACTAAGAGTAGCAAATGAGATAAATGAGAATTTGAAGGCAGAAAATAGTACCCTAAGTAGTAAAAAGTTAGAACTAAAAAAGAAACTAGTTGAACATGATAAAACAAATGAGGAACTAGAAAAGGAATTAGTTCTAACTTCGAAAAATATAGGTAAACAACCCATAGAAATGGATAATAATAAAATAGAAGAAGTTTAGGCGAAAAATGCAGCCACAAAGAAACTGTTAACACGAGCTAATTCAAATGAAAAATCATTAAATGTACTTCGTTAAAGCTCCAGAAAATCACATGACAAAACAGGGATTGTATATAAAGCATAAATTAAGAGTTGACTTTGGTAAAGGTAGTGTTCTGCAAAAGAACTAACCTCTAAGGACGTAGAGAAGTTTGGGTACCTAAGTCATAGATAATTCCCATTGCATATATATTCAACCCAACAAAAAAAAACCATGACATGGTACCTTGATAGTGGGTGCTCACAACACATGATATGAGAAAAATCTATATTCATAGGCCTTTAACCAAAGAAATGAGGACAACTATGTTTGGAGAAGAGCAGCATGGTACAATCATAGGAATTAGACAGGTGAGCCTTAAACCTTCTTTGTAATTTATTAATGTATTATTAGTTTATGGGTTGAATGATAACCTATTGAGCATAAGCCAATTATGTGACAATGGTTGTGATGTAGTATTTGATAAAGATAAATGTATTATAAATAAACACAATGTCACACACCTTTTTATCGTAAAAAGGGTAAGAAAACTTGTATAAGATTGACATGGATGAATTGACAACTCAAAAGGTGTATTTCCTAATGACCACACAGGAAGGTCACTAGCTATGCACAAAATGTGTGGCCACATAAGCTTGAGACAATTCTCAAAGCACAAGAAACAAGGCCTTGTAAAGGCTTTCCAAATTTATCATTCAAAGACAATCTTTTGTGTGAATCATGTGTCAAGGCCAAACCAGTTAAAAGATCTTTTAAAAGCATAAATGATGTTTCAATACAAATACCTTTAAAACTGTTCATATTGATCTAAATGACAAAAGGTGTGGTCTGGTAATTGTTGATGACTTTACTAGATGGACTTAGGTTAAATTTGTAAGAAATAATGACGGATCTTATAAAATATTTTACAAGTTTATTAAATAAGTGAAAAATGAAAAAGGTATAACAATAATTTTTTTAAGAAGTGGTCAAGGTGGAGAATTTCAAAATGAAAAAAAACTTTGTGAATTATTTGAAAGTTTTGGTATTACACATAATTTTTCAACTCCAAAAACACCATAACAAAATGGTGTAGGGGAAAGCAAAAATAACACTTTACAAGAGGTGGCTAGAACAATGTTATATTCTAACTCCACACCTAAATATTTTTTTGGTAGAAGCAATTAATACAACTTGTAATTTACATAGTAGAGTCTACATAAGACCTTTGATTAAAACGACTCCTTATGAATTGTGGAAAGATAGAAACCCTAACATTTCATATTTTCATCCTTTTGGTGTTCAATGTTTTATATTAAATACAAAACATAATCTAGGAAAATTTGATTCCAAAAGTGATGAAGGTATTCTTCTTGTCTATTCAAACACGTCCAAAGCATATATAGTGTATAATTTTTGAACGTGTACTATGGAAGAAGCCATACATGTGAAATTTAACGATCATAATCTTGATAAGAAATTATCAGAGCTAGAAGAATGTTCTAGTTTTAACATGAAAATTACAAAAAATATTGTGATAAAACCCACTATAAATTATCTTGCATTAGACGCTCCCCGAATAGGCGATCCCTCACTTGACGAGGAGGAAGTAAATGCAGAAAATAACTCATCAAAAGGACCAAACACTCCTACTAAAGAAAAGGAATCCTCCTTACACATAAAGAAATACCATTAAATTGAAGACATTCTAGGTGATCCCCAAAAATGAGTCACAACAAGATTAAAGCTCAAAAATCATGAAGCAATTTAATCTCAAATTAAGCCTAGAAATATAGATGAAGCTTTAGAAGATGAAAGTTGGATACTAGCAATGAAGGAGGAGCTAGACCAATTCGAAAAGAATAAAGTTTGGACATTGGTGAGTCTTCCCCAAAGTAAAAGCATCATTGGAGAAAAATGGATATACAAAAAAAAGAAAAGCTTGATAAGCAAGCTAAATTTGTGAGAATCAAAGGTAGACTAGTAACTAAAGGTTACTCTCAACAACAAGGTATTGACTATATTAAAACTTATGCTCATGTTGCTAGATTAAAAGTTATTCACATATCAATTTCATTTTCTGCATATAGTAATATAAAACTATATCAAATGGATGTAAAATATGCAGTCCTAAATGTTTTTATCAAGGAAGACGTATATGTAGAACAACTCCCTAGTTTTGAGGATTCAAAACATCCAAATCATGTTTATAAACTTAATAAAGCTCTATATGGTTTAAAACAAGCTCCTAAAGCTAGGTATGAGAGGTTGAGTATCTATGTAATGGATTAGTTGTATGGGACAATTGACTTTTCCAATCCAAGATAGATTTGTACCTAGGTTATCACAAAATTTTAGTTAAAGTGGAAGATGTTAAAAAATAGGTTTAAATCAAGCTATGGTCACCATGAACTCCTAATTATGCCATTTGGTATGACCAATGCTCCAAATATCTTCGTGGATTATATGAATTGAATCCTCAAGCCCTTTGTTGATAAGTCTATAGTAGTATTCATAAATGATATCCTGATACACTTTCGTACGTGGGAAGAACAAGCAAAACATCTTGTTATTGTCTTGAACACTCTAAAGGAAAAAATAGTTATATGCCAAGTTTTCAAAGTGTGACTTTTAGATGTTATAAATACAAGTTTTCAAGCACATCATCTCAACTTAAGAAACATTAGTGGATCTTTTTAAAGTATAAGTTGTTCTTCAATGGCAACTTCTTAAAATTGTTACAAAATTTAGAAGGGATTATCAAGATATTACATGAGATTTAAGAAGATTTTTGTAAAATAGTGGTTCCTTTGACTCAAATGAATAGAAAATATCATCCTTTTGCATAAACAAAGCAAAGTGAGAAGAGCTTTGAAGATTTAAAAAGAAGGCTAACTAATAACCATATGTTAACAATCCTTAATACAAGTCAACCTTTTGAAGTTTTATATGATGCTTCATATCAGGGAGGGACTAGGATGTATTCTAATGCAAAATACGAAAGATGTTGTGTATGCCTTTTGTCAGTTGAAGGTACTTGAACAAAATTGACTAACTCATGATTTAGAATTGACAATAGTCATTTTTTCTTTAAAAATCTAGACATTTTTTTTGTGGATCTCACTTTGATAAGAGCTTAGGGTTTGTTTGATTGGAAGGAGCTTAATGCGAGAAAAGGAGGATGAATGTAATTTTAAAAGATTATGATTTTCAACTAATGTATCATTCGGGTGAAACAAATTTTGTTATGGATACTTTAAGTCCCAAGAAGATACAAATGTGAACACATACGATTAAAGAGATGGAGTTGATTGAAAATTTTAGTAGTTTGAATTTGGAGGTATTGTTTAGATCACCGTAGTTGTAATATGCTTATTATAACTAATGAGTTTCTAGAGAAACGAAGGAGAAGCAATTACTGGACCTATTTGAAGAATATCATTGTATATTAATAAAACTAAACAATTCTCTTTAGGAGGAGATGATATCTCAAGGTTTAGAAACAAAATATGTGTCAAAAGATGATGAATTAAAGTAGATGGTGTTAGTTATGGGTCATAAAAGTAAGTTCAGTTTGCATCCAAATATGACTAAGATCTCGAAAAATCTTATTGGTGACCTCACGTGAAGAAATATGTAGCAAAGTTTTTAGTTGCTTGTTTAAGTTGTCAAAAATTCAAGATTGATCATTAATGACAGAATTAACCCAACTAAACATTCTAGCGTGGAAGTGAAATAGTTTCTCTATAGATTTTGTTACTCATTTAACATGTACCTTGAGGAACCATGACTCAGTTTGGATCATTGTGTACAGATTGATGAAGATTGCACATTTTCTACCTTTAGATTTAAAAATTCTTATTTTGAAGTGGCCTAGATTTACATAATTGAGATAGCCAAATTACATAGTATACCTCAAACATTTTATTAAACTAAGATCCTAGATTTGATTCTTGATTTTGGCAAATCCTTTAGTTAGCCTTGTGAATAAAACTCAGACTCAATTCAATATATCATCCTCAAACTGATGGACAATTATAGAGAAATATCCAATCACAAAAGGATTTTCGCAGAATTTGTATGATGGATCATTTGAGAAATTGGGATGAACTTTTACCTTTAGTAGAATTCACCTATAATAAAAACTACCAAGCAAACATAGGGATGACTTCTTTTGAAGCATTATGCAGATTGAAATGCATACCACCTTTATGTTGGTTCCAGGATGGTGAAAATGTGTTGATTGGACCAAAATTAATACAATAGACAAATGAGAAGGTTAAGATGGTTCAAGAAAGATTGGAAACATCTTTGAGTAGACAAAAATATTATACAGATCAAAGAAGAAGACCTTTAGAATTCTTTATAGGTGATGATGCACATCCTAATCTTCTTATTAAAATAATTTTTTAGGACAAAGAATTGATTTGTTAGGGATAATTATAACTCTCTCTTTCTCCCTCAACCTTTTTCATTTCCCTTTTTCTCTCCCCCTATTCTCTACATACTTTTACCTCCAATCTTCATCTCTTATATAATATGATTGCAACTCACAATAGTTGAGGAGCCAAGGACTGTTTCTAACTGTTCAAATCTTTAAACAAAATAAGTTTCTACTTACACCAGAGATTCCTTCTCTCTAATTTTCCTTATAATTATCATCAATCTTAGTGGAGTTAATTAAGAAAGGTGATCCTCTCAACTTGGTTTAATATACTTAAATTTTGTTATGTTTGGATACCTTGCTCTAGGTTCCTTCATTTTGGAATAGTCATCTTACTTCAATTTTGGAAATTAATTTAAAGGTTTAATTATGTCTTTGGTCCTCATTTTGGAGTCAAAATCTCAAAATGGTACCCAAATTTTTAAAAGTCTCAAAATGGTCCCCTTTTTTGTTGAAATGTCTCACGTTTGCCCTTTCCGTTAAGTCAAGGTTGACGCTGTTAGAGGGAGTGCCATGTGTCAGTTCCTCATTTTTTTCAATTTTTTTTTCAATTTTTTTTAAAAAAATCAAAAAATTGCCACGTGTCAAGCTGTCATCGTGCCACGTGGCAGTGACAGTGACACGTGTCAGTATTACGCCACGTGTCATTTTCTTAGTCTCAATTTGGTCCCTTTATTTTAATTTGTCTCAATTTAGTCCCAATTTTTGTAAAAATTAGCAATTTTGTCCCCCTCCAAATTGAAATCAAATTTAATTTTTATATAAATGTACACAAATATTTCCATCAAAATTGATATTTCAAGTAAATATTTTTAACCAAATTAAGTTCATTTAATTCATATTTTACATTGAACTTTATTTAAAATGGTTTAAAAGTTGTTAATAGAAAATAATGTTAATAGAAAAAAATTCATAAATTAACTAGTTCATGTTACAATAAAACACATATAAATTTAAAATTTGAAAACAATTTTAAGTAAAGTTGAAT
>Ga0209589_1011166_pt1 | contig 12775 bp, 5 predicted proteins | sample CowpeawhiteBW_FD_187525 | JGI IMG/M metagenome (GOLD analysis project Ga0209589, IMG submission 187525) | Root nodule microbial communities of legume samples collected from California USA - Cow pea white BW (SPAdes) (version 2) | ecosystem: Host-associated > Plants > Roots > Nodule | place: USA...
AAAAAAAAAAAAAAAAACTGATTAAACGAATGAACTTGAGCTACTACAAAAATACAAGGAACAAATCAATCAACGATACAGATTAACAAATCAAAAGGGTAATCTTAACTTTCACGAAATCACAAAATCAATAGCATGAAGATCAACAATGAGCCCCAAAAAAAAGAAACATGCAATGATGAAATTAAGAATAGTTAAAATTGAAAAGTTGATAAAGAGAAGAAAGAAACCTGTGATTGGACCAAAGGAAATCAGGGGGCGCTTGATCGATGAAAGAGTAATCGAGAAAATCCCAACAGCTGCTGTCATCTAAGGGATCCATTTGCGGTTGCCACTTCTTTTAACCAAACCGCCCTATTATCTTCTCTCACACCAAAAGGGCTTCAAATATTCCATACGCGAATAATAAGAACAGTATTTTGGCTTTTAGCACCCAAACTTTTCATTTCATCAAAATCAAATTTATGATAAATCATTGTTTAATATTTTACATTTTAAACATATAATTAATTATATTATCTAACTTACTTCCCGTTGTTTTTTTAATACCTTTTTTTTCTAGAATCTTGCACGAAATTAGAATTAATCTAATTTTAAAATTGTCATACAATTTAATCTTCAATCACAATATATATATATATATATATATATATATATATATATATATATATATATATATATATATATATATATTAATCAAACTAAATATTTTATGTATCTAATAACATTTTAAATTAACATATAAATTATTTATAATTTGACATATTTTAATTTAAATATTAATTTGAATTATCCAAAATAATAACGTTGATGTAGATGATTTCTTTTTTCACTATTGTTTTCTGCTGTAATCAAACTATACCTTAAATCTATGAAAATAAGTTAAGTTACTCGTAAATTGTTCATAAAATAAATTACCGGTAAGCATTTATTTATTTGATTAGATACACAAGTTCAAGTTCGGGATTGAATTTATTACTTACATTTTTATATTAATTTTTTTTAATAGCTAATATTTGTATTTATATATAAATAAAAATATTAACTGTAATTTATACTATATGAATTTTTAATACCAATTTTATATGATGCATTTTATTAGGATAAATATTTTTTGTCATGTAAAATTGAAAATATTTCTCTCTCAAAATTTATATAAAATTTGTCTTATGGTAATAAATTAAATGCGTACTTCAAAACTAAAACAAAAAATATATATAAATAAAGAAAAAAAGTCAAATTACACGTGTCGGTCACGTGTTCTAACATGTTAATTCAGTTAGTATAACTGTTAGACACATTATTTAAGAGTTAATGACACCTCTTTTGAGAGACGAATTCCTCTCCCTCATAGTTCATATAAATTTCTTTATTTACTTTAGTAATACATGAAATACGTCTTCCATAATTATTTCTCTTTATCTATCTATCTATCTATATATATATATATATATATATATATATATATATAAACATTTTTTTTAAATTACACATATTAACCACAACCACGTGTTTTGACACGTCAGTTCAATTAACTTGACTGTTAGACATGTTACCTAAAAGTTAAAAGTGTTTGTTTTGGAGGAAAAATTTCATGTATTACTAAAATATATGGATGGATTTTATATAAATTTTGAGAAAGAAACACATTTCAATTTCGGTTGTAAATACAAAAACTAAAAACATTCTTATCCTTATCTTATTTTGCTGAATTATAATTATGTTATCATAATTATTTAATTACAAAAAATAACAAAAAAGGTAGTGAAATTATTATATTTTAATATATATATATATATATAAATGATATAAATTAATAGATAAAAAATAGAGTGTAAACTATTTTTATATTGATATAAAATTTTGGAAGATTGTATATATAAGAGAAGAAATCAAATAAACACTGGTACGACTTGCATAAATTATTACGCTTCAATAAATTTTTATTGGATAATTTATTCTAAAAAATAATTAACAGAGTTTTAATTAGTTAGATTATTTTTAAATTTATTAAAAAACGTCATATACGAAAAACTAGTTGTGTAAGAAAAGTTTTATCGGAAACACTCTAAACCCACATAAAAATAAGGAATCAAACACGAAAGGAAAATTGAAGAGTTCAACACAATTTTTGTTGCATTTTTTGCTTGAGTTTGTTTGATCTATGATTTTCTTAGAGTCTATGCATTATTTCAATTAACTCTATTTGGTAATCGTAATTTTTTCTAGTTTTACTATTTTGTCTTTTAAAATTCTTTAAAATTTTGTTTAGAGTATTGTTTACTTCTGACCTCTTGAGTCAATATTTATTTCTTCGCATTAATTTGTCACTCTTTGTCTACTTGTGTTCTTTGTCAAGGGCTAAAACCGAGTTTTTCTTTTTTACCTTTTTTTATATTTATTGTTTCTTTATACGAGAATGTTAAAAACAGTTGACTAAATATAATTTATTCTCGGGAAACTATTTTTTTTCCTGTTTTTATAGTTTTTTTTTATCTGTTTACATGAGAAAATTAAGTACAACTTACCCGTGTGATGAAGGACATAGACACTACTAGTTGAAGAATTCATTGAAAGTAGAATTAGTTGGGAAAGCACGTTTATGCATTTTAGGTGAACAACTTTTGCTACAATTTACCCTATAAAACGCAAGTAGGAATATTCTACAACATGAAAACACAATTGGTATAGTTTCATGAGAAAACATGAGTTTGACCAAGTGTAGAGGAAAAATTGGTTAAACAAGGAGACACACGTAATTATAACTACAATGGTGAAGATGAAACTTACCAAGTCAAAAAGAGATGATAAGGAAGAAGACTCAAAAGTCCTCCAAAAATGGACAATTCCCAAAGTCATGTAGGTCAACGAGTCAACGTCCCTAGAAAGGGTCTTGCCAAGACTTTTTACCACAGGACACATTTTTCCATCTTAACCAATAAGTTTGTAAAAACTGTTTTTTTTTTTTTTTTTTCAAGTAATAACTTTCATGTTGAATCTGTCTTATAAATAGTATGAGAAATGTTAGAAATATGTTCTTTTAAAAAAACAGTAACTTCTTTATATTCAGAGAGATTTCTTGATTCTGATAAAACTTAAAAAGTACTAGATATTAAACCAAGTTCATCCTCCATCATAAAAAAAAAATAAAAATCATTAAGTTTAAACTGTAAGAACCAAGAGAAACTTCAACGAAAATTAGACACCTGAAACAATTAATCTGAAGAAAAATTTCAGGGGTCCAAATAAAGAGGTTGAACAGCACTTCTTGATCTGCTTCCATGTCCAAAAGAAAAGAATGATCTCTTCACTCTGCCACTGCCATCACAGGCTTCAACTGTGTTAATCTCATGAAAAAGTTCGTGTTCATGTTCATGTTGTTGGTGTTGCTGCAAAACCTGCTGAATTGCACCATAAAACTTTCCATCCACTGATGAATCCATGGAAAAGGACCTCCTCATGGCTTGAACTGATGAAAAGCTTTCACCTTTGGCTCTGATGCCAATACACTCATCTCCCAAGCTGCTAACTTTATGAAGCTTCTTTGCTGAAGAAACACTGATAGTGGTGGGTAACTCTTGTCTTATTCTTTGAAGGTTTTGGCCTCTATCACCTTCACCATCCAAATCAATCACAACAAAACCTTCATCACCAACATGGTTTTCAATGTTCTGGCTTTGGTCTTGAGTTGAAGGCCTTGGACTGAGAAGGTTCAGTTGGGTTGTCAAGGACACAATTGTTCTGCAGAGAGGGCAATGAGTGTTGTTCTGAAGCCAAACATCTATGCAATCAATGTGAAAAACATGGCTACAGTTTGGTATAACTCTCAGCTTCTCATCTTGTTGAAACTCACTCAAGCAAACTGCACAATCATCAATGTTGCTTCTTTCTCCAAAGTTTGTGTCCCCTTTATAATGAATCACAGGGATTAACCTGATAACTGCCTCCTCTAACCCTCTTGGCTCAGATGCTGCTGAGAGTCCTGCAGATGGATCTTCTTCACCTTGTCTTGACAGAGAAAACAGTCTTGTGTGATTAACATGGGGCCAATTGAAGCAGCACTTGATAACTAACATGTAGTAGCCTATGAGGAAGAAAGTTGTGAACAACATTCCAACCACAAGGATTGCTAAGAGAGGAAGATTTGAACCAGAATGGTGTGGAATACCATGATTTGGAGGAACTGTGCAGGGTGAATCAGCTTGTGTATGTATATGGAGTAGGTGTCTTTGGCTCACAAAATCCATATCAGATTCTGCAAACAAAAGGGTTATCTTAGATCTTGGAATATGTTACATGAATTGACTCTTATCACACTTTTCCTGCAGAATCTTTAGTATATGCTTAATGCACTAACTGAAGTAGTAGGCCATGGTTTTTCCCCAAATCCAAACAGAAAATGGGAGTGGTTGGAGAGTAAAGAGGAGTGAAATATAGGACAAGTAAGTAGTGAGAATAGAGAAAGACTGAGAAGACTTATAAACTAGGGGGTGGTAGTGAAGAGACACCAGAGGGTTTGAAATTCAATGAAAAACTGTTGTCAAACCGTGCTTGCTCTTACCTCAAATCACCTTCTTATCTCAAATTACTTCGGTGAATTTCGATACAAGACGATTGATTTTATAATATATAAGTGAATGCAAACTTTATTTTACAAACTGATATACAAGTATCAGTAAGTTTCTGCAAGTTGGTTTTGTAATTACTTAAAAGATGACGCGATAGGCTTTTCTAATTACATCAAAGGCAACTATTGTTTCTTACTAGAAATAAATTTGGTCATATTTACCAAGTCTAAAAAAAATTTTGTTTCCTAAAGTTATGCAAGACTTGGAATGTATTTGGTCATTGTCCAATATTTAGGGTAACGTATGGGTCAGTTTTTAATGAAGGCTCTGTAGAGTGAGTGGTGGTCCAGCTACAATGGTGACAGTGGTTCATCAATGACCAAGTCTTTACCGATGAAACTGTGTGTTGACCTCAAGAGTGAAAAATGTGTCAAAGTCTTGAGTTTGAATTTCTTCATTTCTTCTGTATTGGTAAAGTTATTAATGCAGATGCATATTTAAGAGACTTGTCTTTCATTTACTCTGTCTCACTTTCTTTGTATCCGTAAGATTAAAATGTAAAGTAGCTCTAGAATCATTCGCATGTTCATAATAAACCATGAAAATTAATATAATATGTTGTTAGTGGTCGCCACTCATATCTGATCTAATTACAGAAACGAAATTAAGTGACCCATGTTTGTGAAAGAATGAGTAAATAATTGGAAGGTGAATGATGCACATTGCATCATTGATTGTAGAGTGAATATGTGACATGACAGACATTGATTAAAAAGTTAAACATTAGTGACCTTAATCAAAACTAATCATCAATTTTGTAAACAAGTCTTTCGAGTAAGGAATGAAGTGAAAAAACATAACACTGATAAGATGAACCAAATGTGTATGAGAGATTGATACTACTTTTAACTTAAAATCTTAAGATAATAAATTTGACGTCACTATACATTTTTCTTATTTTTATCTAACATGAGACTTTGACTCACACAACATTTGAATCTTAACTAAATTTGAGTGGGTCTAACGTTTTGTAAATGTGTTTTGGTCCACAAATTCTTATGTGAAAGTCAAGTAAACGCAAGACGACGTTGTTTTCGAATAGTTGCAGGCATAAGAATTGAAACTACGTGTGAAGGATGTTATTTTGTCCCAACATTCTGATACTGAATAATACCTCTGCGGATCAGACTCATATTCAAGGTTCGAGATTTTCTCGGCCATTGTTGTTTTTCGTTTTTAAAAAATGCACACACTGGTTTGGTTAGTGGGTGATTTTCTTCTTCAAAAGTAATATTACTAATGCACCCATATATGAACATTTTGTTGTCTAAAATTGTTTATGCAGCTTCAATTCCATAGATATAGTGGGAGTACTCTATATCTCATCCATGCAATTTTAATTTTGGGCGTCTTCCAACTGAACTAAGGTAATATCCTCTTAAAATAATTGCTTATAGAATTAATTTGATAATTTTCATATATATATATATATAAATATAATATAGATATTTTGTTCTTATAATATTTTATTTCAATAATTAGGAGTTAATAAGAAGTACATAATCAAGATTAAATTAAGAAAGTTTTAGTTATAAAATATTTTACATGCCTACACAAATTTATAATTTAGATTAAATATTTCTTAATACTCTTCTTCAAGTTGGTAAATGGATCGTACATTTTCAAATTATCTAATAATCTTTCAAAAACCTAGTTTGCCATAGTTTTAGTAAGAATATTTATATAAAAAAAATTGACGATTTCAAACTATTTTTATCAAACATTTTTTTATGAAAAAACTATCAATTTCCGCATGCTTCATTTAGTCTCCTGGACAAGATTGTGAATATCACATAACTTTATTATCACAATATAATTGAACAAGATGTTTACGTGCATATCCTAAATTTTGGATATATAGTTAGAGTCACAAGTTTTCATAATCCAAAAATAAGCTTTTATACTAGATCTAGCTATAACTTTTGGCTTATTGCTTCTCTACATGATAAGATGTCCTCCAATAAATTTTAGAATAAAAAAATAGTTAATTACTATAGTGACCAATTTAGATACTAATTTACAAAATTAAAAATTATTCGTTATTAAAATAGTCATTGTTATAAATAAAAAATTATAATTGGTAACTAAATTGGTCACTAATTAATTAGAGATTGATTTAGAAACTAATTTATTTTGGTAGACAAAATCTAAGTAGCTAATTTTAATGATCAATTTCCTTTGGTAACTAAAATCATGGTAGCTAATTTTAAAAGACAAATTTAGTGACCAATTATAATTTTTTATTCATAATAGTGACTATTTTAGTAACCAATAACTTTTAGTTTCATAAATTAGTATCTAAATTTGTCACTATAGTTACTAATAACTAGTAGTCACTAAAATTGGTCATTATTTAAAAGTTTTGTTATAGTGATAAATCATACATCCTTGTAGTTGGAGTTTTCTTGAACATAACTCCTTTTCCGAAAGTAGCTTTTATGTACCTTAAAATCCGTATATAAGCATCCATGTGTTTCTCACCTGGATTATGCATGAACTAACTAAACACAATAAGAGGATGAACTAAATTTGGTATAGCGTGTGAGAGATACAACAATCTTCTTGTGAGTTTATGATATCTCCTACAAGTATTTGATATTTCCCATTTAGTTAAAGTTTGATCTTCCAAATATACAACTTCAATCTCCCTTCAATTGGAGAATTTGTTGGTTTGCATGTTGTCATCCTAATTTCTTTCAATAAATTCAATGCATACTTTCGTCTGAGAGAGAAATATACTTGAATATGATATTGAGACCTCAATTCAAATAACGTACGTAATTCAAAAGCTTAAGCTTCTTCATCTTGATTTCTTTGCCAACTTATCTTTCAATGCCTAATGTTTCTAAATATCTCTCATAACTATTATGTCATCAACATAGACGATAAAAATTGTAACATTTCCATTTTTTCCTTTAGAAACAAAGTATAATTTTGGTTGCTATGTGAATATACACAAAAGTAAGCATAATTAGTGAATCTACAAAACCATGCCTGTGGCGATTAGGTTATCTTCCATGTACAAAGTTCTAATGAAACCCATACCTTCCAAACAAAAAATACTCCTTAATATTATCTAATTAGTTTATATATAGCTTAATCGTCCTACCATACTTTTTCATTCTTACTTAATATGATATTTTTAAGTTATATTCAGAATTTCTAACCATCTTTACAAGTGCTAGTTGAATTTTATCATTGAGTTTCTATTACAACAAGATTTATAAAAGATTGACATCACTTCGAATGTAAAATCTTACAACTTAATGTTTGTAGATTTTTTTTCTTATATATCATTAAACATTTTTAATTCTATTCAATGTAAAAACTTTATATATATATATATATATATATATATATATATATATATATATATATATATATATATAAATTTTGTATGTATTATATGTTTTTGGAGTGAAAAAAGAACATGATTAAAAAAAAAGCAAAGGAAACCAACCATTTGACTGCAGTTAATTTACCTACCAACTAATACAAGTATAGATGAGCACGTGTTTGAATTTGTGATTGTTTTTTGTCTTTTCTTTAAGATGAAGTATTTATTTCCTTTGTGAATTGATGACTACTGAATATATATGGAATTGAGGAAACAAAAAAAGGAGAAAAAGAAAGGATTAAAGTGAAGAGAGAAAGAGTTTGAAAAGAAGCAAGAGCCACCTCCTTGACCATCCAGATACAATGGACGCTCTACTTTTCAACGTGAACCACACCAGACAACCTTCTTCATCGTCACATGCAAACACTTTACTACCCTTTTTTTCAACATTTAACAACGTTATTCCTATTATGCTTCACTTTTTTTATACATATTTTTGTGGAAAAAACCAACACACACTCATATTTTCTCCTCCCATTTAAGGTGAAAAACACTGATCTTTTCGGTTTTCTTATTTTTTATTTTATTCCAGGGTCTGTTTCACTACAAAATTGTAAAATAGGATCCATTGATTTTTGTTTTTTAAAATTGGATCAAGTCGTTACGAGGGAGGACGACATTAAGAATGAAGTCGTCTTCCACCTGACCGGTTTTACTTTTTTTTTTTTTAAAAAAACAATATCGTCATCTCCATAATATCGTTGGAGACGACGACTTATGTCTCAATTGAGAAGTGAAGTCGTCCTCTAACATCGAATGCATTTTTCAATTTTTTTTTCAAAATTTTTTGTTTTCATTATTTTTTATTTTTTTCTTTCAAATTTTTCGCTTTTCATTATTTTTCTTTTTTTTCAAATATTTCAGATTTCATTATTTTTTTTTTCAAATTTATCAGTTTTCATTATTTTTCCTTTTATTTTCAAAATTTATAATTTTTCTTTTACTTTTTCGGTTTTCATCATTTTTCCTTTTATTATATCATTTTTATTATGTCATTTTTATTATCTAATATATTTTATTAAATTAGTTTATTGTACCAACAAAAAGAAAATTTACCAAAAAAGTAATTATCAAGAAAATAAATACAATCCTGTTAACAAAATTTTGTAATATATATTGAAAAGTCAAAAATTTGAAAAAAAAAATTAAAACTGTAATGTTAAAAAGAAAATAAATAACTAAAAGAGAAGTTGTTATATAAAATGACGACTTTATTGTGAGATCTACATAAATCTATAATCAACTTTCTGATGACATTTAAAAAAAGAAAAAAGAAGAAATCGGTCAAAAAAAGACAACTTCATACTTAATGTCGTCCCTCCAATAATAACTTAACCCCCGTAAAAACAATTTAACAGAACTTATTTTGTAAGTTTATGGTCAAAACGACCTAGAAATATAAAATTCGATCTTCTCACATGCTTCAGGAGAAAAATATGACGAGTGAAAATGGTAAAAATCAAAGAAAACAAGAAACAGTTAACGTTGAGCTTAAACGTGTTTGATTAAAGGCAAACATAAAAAATAATGAATAGAAATGTTACAATAAAAATTATAATTTTCTAAATTATTTTCAATTTATTTGTCCTCTACTAAACATATCAACTTTTTTATTTTACTATTCTCATTTTCTCACCAACCATGTGTCGACAAATCAAAAGTGATAAAAGAAATGAAAAGAAATAAGTTATAATATCACTAGCATTTGTGACATAATATGATATGACTGATAACCAATTAATAATAGGGCATACTAAATAGTTAAGAACACATTTATATATAATTTTCTTAGAATAAACATACGAATCTCAAAATTAAACCCGCAATAAATGTTAAAAAGCCATTCAAATTTTGTGTGTGTGATCAATCTATCGATACATATATTTATAACATCAAATTATAAAAATTTAAACAATGTTATTTTAAATAAAATGAGAGATTTAATTTTGGCTTCAAATTTTTTTTTCCTTTGTTTTTTCATACTGCTAAAAATTTAAAATCACTATTTTTCATTTTTAATTAAAAGAATTTTAGTTTTTGGTTTTGTAAAATAAAATTTGATTTTCATCCAATCAATATTCAATATCAATGTTTTTTCTAATATGTTTGTATACGTTTAAATATAGATAAAAAATGTTCATATGATTTTTTTTAAATAGTATTAAAAATATATGTTGATGTAATATAATAAAAAAACTAAAATCAGAACTTTACATAAAACTAAATTCTACCAATTCATAAAAAATAAAAAGTAAACTTATTTCATATATATTCTTTCTCCAGACTCAATTACACGAAAAGAGAAAGATACTGTAAACAAATATGCTTCAACTAATAATTGAAATTTCATTCACAATATTTTTAATTTTTTATATCAATAACACTTTAGGGAAAAAATATCACTTCCTTCAAACTCAAGACATAAATGAAATTAAGCAACCTTTACCCTGATCAAGAAAATGAGTTCATATTATTGATTACATTTTATTTTTCTACATTTTCCTTCATTTAAACTCAATATTAACAAATGATTGGAAATAGAATCATATATAATTAATTGAACGATACAGTCGAAAAGATATATTTTTAAATAAAGGGAAAGTAGTTAAAATCTATCCATAGTTTGAACTTAAATATGATTAATGTGAAATTAGATGATATTAACAGTAATAAATAATTGAAGTAACATTGTTTATATTTATGTGAGTTGTGGAGGAAGCTTCCACCTTAATCCCTTGCACATGTCACAATAACACATGGTTAGAAATATTGCATCTGCATATATAATATGATATATACTCTTCGAAGTGTCTCTAGCAAGAAGAGCGTATGATCCATGGAAGAAGAGGGTTCAAAGGGAAAAGCCATGGATGAAGAAGAGCATGTAAAGTACAGAGGAGTACGTAGAAGGCCATGGGGAAAATATGCAGCAGAGATTAGTGACTCAATGAGACATGGTCAAAGGTTGTGGCTGGGAACATTCCCCACAGCAGAGGAAGCTGCTAGAGCCTATGACAGAGCTGCATATGCCATGAGAGGTCCCTTTGCAGTCCTAAATTTTCCTGATGAATACCCTCCTTCGCCGGCATCTGCTTCTTCCTCTTCGTCTTCTTCTTCGTCTGTGTCCTTTTCAGGTTATGGACACGTGGAAAGAAGAGGAAGAGGAAGAGGAAGAGGAAAAAATGAAGAAGGAAGTCAAGTATTTGAGTTTGAGTACTTTGATGACAAATTGTTGGAGGAGCTTCTTGGTTATGATGAAGACAAAAATAAGCATGGCAAGTGAAATATGATATGTATTAAGTTTTACCTGATACAAGGTATGTCTCATCATATTTGTTTCCGAAAACTGTTCAAAACTTTGTCTCTCTATAACCATGCGAGACATTACCTTTAAGGTTATAAGGTCTGATCTTTGTTTGAGAAATTTAAATGTGAGTCTAAATTTTTTATTGATTAAAAATGAGAAAGTTAAAAATAATATAAAGATGAAAACAAATAAATTCATAAAAAATTTTATATAAGATAATGTTAATCTCTTATGTGTGAGTTAAATTCATATTTTATTGGTGTTGAATCTTCCTAATAATCTCTCTACAAAATATAGATGTAAAATTTTCAAATATTTCGATTAAAATGTGTTTGAATATTTTTTACATGAAGATATTATGAAGATATTATTTATATATATATATATATATATATATATATATATATATATTAATGTACTAAACAGATATATTAAGTGACAACCTAAATTTATTCAAGAGTTTATAAATCCACATATCTTGTGATAATATTGTGTCTAGCAAATCAACTAGTTTAATTTGTATAATTCAACAGTAAAAAAGAAAAAATTTAAGTACTATATATGATTTAATCATAATTTAATCCACATACCTTCTATTATGGAATAATGTCACTTATAAAGATTACAAAGTCTATTCTTTTATTTTATAAAATAAAAATTGTTAAATATTTAGGTTTGGAGTTTTCACTACCCTACCCAGCATATCAAGTGCAGATTTGTTGAGAAAAAAAATAAATTCGCACAACAAATAAAGACAAAAACAAAAAGGAACTTGAAAGTAAAGAGTTTTCCTAACAAATCCTTGTTTTCTAAGAGAGTTAAGAAGATAAATAAAAATAATAATAATAATAATACAATTTGCTCAACAAAATAAGATTAAAATATAAGGGACAAAATATCAACAATTTCAGCTATTATGTTATGATGAAAAAGTTAGAACGTTTTCCTTTTTAATCGTACTAAAAGCATAAGACAACAAAAGTATTGGATTGAAACTTAGAAAATAGAGAGGAAAACAACAAAAAGACCTTTGAGACCCTAAACAAGAATAAAAATAAACTCCAAATTTGAAAAACCATCAAATTTTTTAACATGGATAATAAATTGTTTAACATGCTTCTTGGTACTACTAACTTTACATTATTTTTAAAATATTGGTATTCATAAGGTTCAAAAATATTTCATTACCTTCGATCAATTTGACTGTAACAAGTTACTTTTACATAAGGAGAGAAACAGATAATATTTTATTTTGTCTTGTATAATAGATACATTTTCTCTCTTAAGACAACACTCTTCTTTCTCTTTTAAGACAAAGGAATAAGAATGAATCAATACTATACATTAATACTCAAGATTAATATATATTCTTATTCTCTTTATTTATATATATATATATATATATATATATATTTATATATATATATATATATATGTATATAT
>Ga0209589_1011167_pt1 | contig 12773 bp, 3 predicted proteins | sample CowpeawhiteBW_FD_187525 | JGI IMG/M metagenome (GOLD analysis project Ga0209589, IMG submission 187525) | Root nodule microbial communities of legume samples collected from California USA - Cow pea white BW (SPAdes) (version 2) | ecosystem: Host-associated > Plants > Roots > Nodule | place: USA...
TCTATCCATGTCTAGTTACAAATTCATTTTCCAATGATTTAGTAACAACAAATAACATGATATTCCTATCATACACATTAATAATCAAGATAGAACAATTGAATACGAAGGAGATTATATTGCATAGGAAAAGTTACATAGTGTATGAATTCATTACATCCAATCCTAATGAAAATAGAGATTAGATGAATTCGCACGAATAGATGGAAGAATTCACTGAATAGATGGAAGAATTCGTTGTAATTTCGTCCACAAGGTGCCCCTTGACCGAAGCTTTCGAGTTTTTCTGCGTTTTTACAACAAAAAGAACTAACTCCTTTCCTTTGATTCTCGAAACTTATCCAACCAGAACTGTCTGCTCGTTGGGCGAGTCTTATCTCTCGCTGGGCGAGAGATCACTTAACTGCCACACAATTGCTATGTCTCGCTGGGCGAGACAGACGACTCGCTGGGCGAGTGGGGGGCTTTGGCTGGGCGAGATGGTCCTGACAGACAGCTTAGTAGTCCTCCATTTTCCTATACAATTACCTATACAATGACCTAAGAAAAGAAAAATACTTCTAACTAAACAAAACACAAAATACTAATAAACTACCTAAGAAATAAACACCAAACACATGAAATAAAAACAAATAAGAGAGGTTAATAAGCTTAAATACCAAGTATTTATCAAGCTTATCACGTGTTTTCTAGGACTGATGGTTTGTCGAATTCATTAGTAATAGCTTTATTTTTATAGACTACTCAATATTCTATTTGCACTTCTGTCTTACTATTTCGTTTCAGGTTGTTTGTGCATCTGTCAAAAGTAATGAAGTACTAATATTCGATATTGGATATGTCTCATCCGATCCAGTTGAAGTAATTTCCGTTCTTATCTGTTATCGTACTTGTTAAATGCTGTTTACATTAACTTTATGGGACCAGCTCTTTTCTTCCCAAAATCTCAATGTTTCTACTATCTACTGTTGATATTTGGCACAACTCCAAATTCAGTTGATATGAATTTCTTTTTCCATCATTCCTTTATTATTAAGCCTTGTCCATTGTTCTGAAATTTTTGTCAAATTATTTGTTGTTAATGAAAACATATAGTACCTTTACCAACCTTCATCAAATTATTACCCCAAATAAGCCGGTTTAGTATATTGCTACCGATTTCTTTTGGATGCATTATACAAACGAACCAGGAAGCACACGGTAGATACTAGTGCCTTTTGGAAGCGAATGCATATTGCATGAGATCATCTATTTACTTTATCAAATCACAAGTTGTTCTTTTACTTTTTTTAAGGGATATGCCAGGAAACTGCAAATTTCATCATATTTTTTTTTACTTCGTTTTACTTTTTTAATGCTTGGCTAACTAATTTTTGGCTCTTGAATTACTTAATACAGGTATTAAGAACAAGACGTACAGCCACAGTTAATGGATCCACCTTGCACAAAGGTCTCTCTGATGTCACTTTTACGTCAAATGACACAAGGTTGGTAACCTAGACCCAATTTAAAAGAATTGTTTGTCTGGAATAATGAAATTCCTAATACTGTTATCCATTATTATATTTATGACGCCTAAATATGTAATAGAAATATATGTAAACAGAAAAAAAGAGAAAAGCATAAATACTAAACTAATGCGTTGGACAAAATGTGTGATTATTTAACAATTCCTAAAATGTTCTAAAATTTATACAGGTGGATAGGTTCTAAAATTTTAGTTTATATACCAGATTTTTCCTTACTATGAATTTGATAGGAACTGGAATTCGCTACAGGGATTAAAGCATAATTCAGAGAATAGAACTCTAGTTATAGTAGGAAAATTGCAAGAAAGTACAGAAATATAACTGAAAGTATCAGAGAAGTGTGGTTTCTCTGCCCTACCACAACAGCCACCCACGACTTCCTAAATGATTACGTGCCTTCTCTCTGTTTTATCCTTCGCTGTAAGTGTTTCCCCTTCTTTCCCTCCTTTCTTGCCATGTAAGCAAGGTTCTTACGGCCAAAATGTCTCTTCTGCCCTTTATTCATCACAGGCTCTGGCGTTTTAGTGCCGAATAAAATTGTAATTAAACATAAATATCTGGAAATTGCATTCGGCCCAAGAAATAGGATATTTGTAATCGTTTTACTAGTTAAAATCTGTATCTATTATCAGAAGCTTCACCATGGGAACATGCAATGAGCTAATATTTGATTTAAGGCTCAAACTTGACCAAACTCCTGGACTTGTGGGTGGTTGCTTTTTTAAATAAAAATGGAAGTAAAGATTAGTCCCAGAATATCAGATATCGACTGGGATATGCCTAGATCCTGAAGGCTAGGCAAAGGTCTACTGTAAGGCTTTTATCTCCAGGAGCTTACAAGTTTCTTCATGTTTTTCCACACGAAAGTTATTTGCCAACTCACCAAGAGGATCTCCTCAAAGATTGTCCAAGAGACTCATGTTCTTTGAAGTTACTATTATTATTTCCCATTGGCCGATCTGTTTGACAAAAATGGCAACGGCACTAGTGTTTGGTTACTCTTTGGTAGTACATATTGATTTCAGGTTTAATTACTCAGGTCTTTTAACATATTATTTTTTTATCTCTCTAGTGTAGGGACTAGAAGGTATTATGTGTAGCATTAAAAAGAACGATTTTTTAAGTATGAGGACTAAAGGTAAAATATGTACAACTATAGGGATTCAATGAGTTATTAAATACTGATTTCTTCAGATACATTAGTTTGATTAACAATCAACACATATTTACCAATCTTTTAATTCTTTGCATCATTGTGCATTTCTCAATTTGCTGGCAAATTTCAACAGGATACTTGCTTCTGATACACATGGTGCGATTAATGTCTGGGATAGAAGAGTGAACTCTCTACCTTGCCTTGAGCTTGCGTCTGCTTCATGTGGTACGCTTAACAGCATCCAATTAAATGCAGATAATCAGGTTAGGAATTGTGTATCTAGTCTATAGAGTAATTTTGTAATTCTTTAGGAGTGATGCATTTTTAAAGCTCAGTTACTGCCTTCCCTTTTTTAGACAAAGGCCCAAATGTGTCCTTAAACACATGTTAAGGATTCTAAAATATAAAATAAAAATCAATTGAATAAAATATTGAACATTTAAGAATTTAAGTTCCTGATATAGACTTCTAGTAAATTAATGATTGATACTGAAATATCCTCAATATTGACACTTTTGTCCCAACACAAGTGTTTAATTTTTAATGCAGTGGTCCAAATCTCCTGGTCCACTTAAAATTGTTGTCACTAACATAGTTCACGTGCAGTTGAATTGGGTTTTGGTTTGATCGAATTTTAGAATACACCTTTACTTTGTTCAGTCAGTACATGAGAATTTGCAAACTGTGATTATTCTATCCTTTCCAGATTATTTATGGTGCTGGAAAACATGGGCTCGTGCATGTATGGGATATTCGTGGTGGAAGAGCATCTGCCACTTTTCAAAGTCTCAAAGAGGTTATATTTATACATGGTGCTTTTTTGTTCTATTATGTTATGAAAAGCACACATAAAATTGTGCTAGAAGTCAACTACTGCTTGGACACTATCTCTGCAATGCATTCACTTCTACGTTGGTGGCTAATTAAGACCAAGCTTGCTTAGGCTGAGGGCAATTTCATTGAACCTGAATCCTAGTTAATGTCTTATTCTTTGCTTATTTACTAATTGAAGCTTTAGTCTTTAGTTTATTTTCATGAATTAGCTATCTCAAAAGTCTAAGTTGCTAGTTGAAGTCATAAATGGATCTTATGTCTTTAACATTACTTTTCACTCCAGACCCCTTGATTTAATGTTGAGCTAATTATGCTGTTAGGTGAACGCACATTAATTTTTTATGGTATTTGTAACAAAAAATGTTAATGAAATTTTAGTAACAGTGTTTAAGCATTGAGTTTTTAAACCGTACGAACAGTATTGGGCTAAAGATTACCGGGGAAGATAAAAAATAGTTTTACTTTGAATTTGGATATTAAAATTTGTGTTTGGTAATATTGAAGTGTGAGAATCTTGGTAAGGAGGGGGATAAATTACATGGTAGACACATTAACATGGTCCAGCAGTCCCGATGAAGTTAATTTTTTTGACCAATATTGCAAGTATGATGTTAAATACTGTCTACATACTGATATATTTATATATTCTACCTAAATACCTTGGATAAAAATTTTCGTAAATAAACATTGATGCGGAAGCTTGTGACTTCTTGATGCATGCCTTTCTACAGCTTGAATTTTAGGTCATGCGAACTTCGTCTCCAACTTCCTTTTGCTGAAGAAAATGTATTTACTTGCGACATATTTTTAAATGAAGCATGACTAATTGGTAAATGTTGTAAAATATATTAAAAATGCTTTTAGTGATGTTATTCTTCTTTGTTTGGTATTGTAGATATGCCATCCACCAATAAAATCAGTGAAGTTGGCAACATTGCTTGAGAAGATTGGATCTTTGAAGGTGCGGTTATCCTTCCTGCACCTATCTATTACTTATACAAATTAACAAGGAAAACTACTTACCTTTTGTGTGATGGCTGTACAGGTTTGTAAGTTGAACTACATATGAATGATTATTTTTAGTTATAAAAATGTAGCCCCAGTAACTTCAACATCATAACTTTGTCATATCTTTATTTGAAGTTTGATGTTCCAGTAAGACTAGTTTTCACTTAAGGCTTCTCTCAAGACATTTAAGTATTTTGGTGATTTTTTTTTCAACTTTTAGTTTTACATTAATCTATTTTTAGGTATGGTTTGGTTTCTAAACTTCGTTGCAAAGTTCATGTCCTTCCCTGACTTTCGCTTCACATGCATGCTTTGTGTTAGTTGCTGCAGAGGAGTCCTAAACAATTTATTTTTTTTCTCCCCATCAATACTGTTTCTCTCTTGGAACCTTTTTCCCGTGATATAAATTTATTATGTTGTGATGTTGTTCTTTATGTATATCACTTAACTATACAAATTAAGACAAAAATTGACAGTATTTACAGATGATTTCCCTATACTTTTTCTCAGACAATGTTGTTCATAAATATACTCTACCATAATTTTGAAGTTGTTAGCTGGCTCTATCATCTTGGGTTGTTTCTTTAGATTTCCTACCCTTTTCATCGAGGAGTATGTTTGAATGAGTTTCTCCATAAAAGCTTTTAGGAAAGAAATATATGAATACAAATTTAAAATTAACTTATATACATTTTAAAATAAAATTTTGAAGAAATTGTATCAGAAAACTTACAAATTAGTTCACTCCAAAGAGATTTTTAACATACAAAAAAGTCAATTTCATTTTTTTATTCATATTTTTCTCTTTTAGAAGTTCTTTTAGAAACTCTTCCAAATAAAAGTCTGCTCACTAATCTGTATTTAATATCACTGCATGTCAGTATGTGCTAAGTTTGGTGTCATACTTGTGACCTAATCCCCTACCTTAGATATCTGTATTTCACCATGTGGTATTGTCTTTTGCATACTAGCTGACAAGCAATTGATATGGTTACCCATTCGATGTATTCAGGCACAGGCAAATATTGTTCCCAAGGAGATTCACTCTATTAATATTAATCCATCATGCCCATATCAGTTAGCATTCCATCTTGTCGATGGCTGGTAAGTTGCCAAAATGTTTCTTCAGAGACTGTTAATAAGGAAAATTTCCATGTATTTGCATAATCATGTCCTCTATAAGTTTCTATCATTAAACTATAAACTGAAATTACGACTTAATTGCCTGTCACATGTTCGGTAAATATTGTTTCTAAATGGTCTCATTTTCTTGAATTTACTTCATTGTTGGATCTGGAATTTTATAGTTTGTACTCATTATCTACCTTCAAACAGTGCCGTTTGATATCGGTGGGGTTAGTATGTACATAAAATATTGGTGTGTGCTGTTTACTGAATCTTACTTATCAAGAAAAATGCTTCCCTAATACTCCATTGTGGTTATTTTTTCTCAATGTTTTCACGCAGGTCAGGCGTTTTGGATATTAATACTTTTGAAGTTACCCATATTCATTGCCCACCTCCTGCTTGGTTGTAAGTTTGCCCGTTTTCATCTAGAATCGCCTTTTCATATTTGTGAAATGGCTTCTTGAAATGTCTACTTACTTGTTTACTTTTTATTTTCTTTTGTTAGAAACGATTCCTACGTTCCCGCTGATCTATCATACTTAAGAAAACCTTCATGGTTATCAACTTGTTCGGTGAGGAGTTTATTGAATATAATGCACCTTTATATTTTTACACATGGTTTCCTACCAAAATTTGGACAAGTTTCTCAATAAATATCTTTTTTATCTAACATATCTGAACATAAGCTTTATTTTATATATATCTAAATATAACAATCAGATATTGATAATTGATCAATTATTGAAATAATCTTTAAAAATAATCTAATTTAAACCCCCGTTTATTGTTTGGTTTAAATGAAATATTGATCTTTCGGACTTTCCAATCAGGTGGCTCTTGATGCTTATATTAATCATTATATATATATTTTTTGTGGATAACCATTTATTTTATTTGTACACGAAATAATAAATGTAATTTATCACAGATCTATTTGGCCGGGTCATCATCTGATTGTGGTATCCATCTCCTGGATTTTTATCCCAGCACCAACTCACCAAGCCATGTGGATTACAAGTAAGGTCCTCGTTTGCTAATTGAAACACTCTATTGAGAAAGCACATGTACCCTAAAATCTGCTGTACTCAAATCAAATTAAGTTTACCTATGAAACTGCATTTCGCAATGTTTTTTTCTAAGCAGTTTTAATTTGCATATTTTTACAGGGAGGATATGCAAGAACTTTCAAGGCGGAAAAACCGAAGTAATCAGAACAGATTTATTTCTTTATCTGAAGGAGTTATCTCATGTGTTGCTCACCCTTTGTATAATGCTATCGTGGCAGGAACCAAGGTTTGTGAATTAGAAAATTCTGTTATTTTCGTTTTCTGTTTGAACTTGTGTTTTAAAATTAAAGAAGCTAGCTTTATGAATTCCCTGTCTGACAACATCTCGAACCGGTTTTTTATTAGTGCCTCCTAAATAAACTTATTTTCCTTCTTCTATAACATGGTCGAAGTACATTTATTAGTTAGATAGAATTTCTCAAATAACTAATTTTTAAAACAGAAAAAAAAAACTCATTTAGTTCTTATTAATTTTTTATAATCTTATTTATATAAGTCAATTTTAGTTTATGAAATATTTTATTTTACTTTTATTAATTTTTATCATAGAAATATTTACATAGTAGTTCCCTATACTAATCTTTCCTTTGGTAGAGAGTAAAGAAATAGAGGGTGTGTTTGTTACCTTTCAATAAATATTAATATCATAAATATTATTTTTCAATTACTAAGTTAAACGTTTGCATTCACAAAAGTTATTATACATTCAGTTTTCATTATTTCATTTTTCTACTAATTAACCACAGCTTTATTTTATTTATAATTTATCTTTAATGGTGAGTTTTCTCCAAACTCCATTGTGTTAATAACTATTCAATTTCAATCCATGTGTAACTTGACATCCGAAGCTTGTGTTTCTATTAAAACGATAGAAAACAAGCAAGCAGTTATTAATTATAGAAATTCAAATAATTATCAACATGAGTTTTTGCCCATAACATGATTATTTTTCTTAAACGATCATTTCATAACAACTTTTTAACGTTCATTTCCAAAGAAGTTTTTTATTTTTGGGGTTCATGAAACTTTTTTCTCACCATTTGTCAGATTACCCTCTCCCCATCTTTCTTTTCTTTTCCTCAATTCAACGAACCATACTACCCTTGTTTTTAATTGAGCATGTTTGGGAGTAATGAAGGTAAACATTATTGGTACTGAGGTTGATTGATTATTGGTTTCAGAAAACTTCTTTGCTCGTGATTTCTCAAAGGCAAGAGTCATTCAGAAGTGAAGATTAGTCCCAAGCTTTGACAGGATTTTCTATTTACTGTATTCCCCTAGTCTGAATTTATAGATGAGTTAATGTATAATTCCTTGTTAATAATGTTTTCGTATACTTTACCTCGTCTTGAATCTCCTGTTCAAAATGGGAAAGAAAAATTATTTTATGTAATTTTTTTCAGTTGAATTGGATTATTGACTGCGAATAATTTTGTTATAAAATTTTCACAAATTTTAGTTGCCTGTTATCAAAACTGTAGATGTTTATGCCTGTGTATGTATGAGAAATTTGAATTACATTATCTGATTTTACACCTTTTCAAGTTTACATTTTGCCCTTTTTGTATTGTGAATTCGAAAATTGGAACCAAATACTATATTTTAACAGAGAAGAGTGTCGACTGATACATGACATTATTTGGGGCCTTAATTTCATGTCACAACTCTTGTCATGACAGACATCTGAAATATTAATCTTTTTCTTTTGTATATTTTAATTTTGAGCATAGCTTAATCATTGGAGACCAGAAAAATGTCACAAATCCTTTTCAATCAATCAAATGTGAGGTAGGTATAGGATAAGAATAGAATACCACGTATGCATATAAAATACCATGTATCCTCCATATAATTTCCATAATTATAGTGTTGCTACATTATTACTTAATCTATAGAATAAAAGGACTCACAGAAAGCTTCGACTAAATAAATGGGCTGACCCATCCTTGTGCTTCTCATGTCCAATCTCCTGTCACCACTTCATATTAACTCACCCCAAATTTAGAAGCAACTAAGTCAACTTTTGGATATCATTACTCTACTTCAATTTTGGCACAAATAATTTGTTAAACTTTTTTTATTTTTCGATTGATTCTGAAATCGTATCTTAAATATTTGAGTCATAGTCATAAAGAAATCGAGGTAAAACACTACTCCACACATGTGAGGTGCCATGCATGCATGGTAATAGACAATAATATATATTTTTTCTTTAAATTTGTACTCTTTTTAACCGAGTGAAATGCATGTAATAAATAATAATAATATTTTCTTTTTACTCCAAACTTTCTTTATGTTTTGAAAAATAGTTTCAAATTTAGTCGAAATTTGTCAGAGGGTTTCTTTACAACATTATATCATCATATCACATGCCTCTAATAGTCACCCTTGGTATTATAAATAGTTAATTCTTGTTGTGTAGGTTTTGTTATTGGTGCATTATATTATGTTACATACACAGTCATAGATTCTCCACATTGAAGGCACCAGAAATAAAGTATAAAAATAAGAAGAAGAAAGAGAGAAGACACATAGAAAAAGGTGAGTTGAGGTGGTGTTGTCATTTTATATACTGAACAAAGAGGACCACACTTGGTTTGGTTCCTTTCTTTACAACTTCCTCTTTTGTTCCCCGCAAGAGACGCGGAATTCATATCACTTGTATCTTTCACCCAAGACTGTGTGACCATCACTGATAATGAAAGAGAAGCAATCCTCATGCACACAAATCTACAAACCAGGCTCATGCTCATCTTCTCTCTGCAAAGAAACAAAAGAGTTTTGCAACTAAGTTTTCAGAATTCTTCTGCAATAATGCTAAATGGCCATTACTGCAATGCCACATTTTCTAATGGTTTTGTGGTCCCACATTTCCTTTCTTTCGTATGAAATAATCTTGCATGGAATCGGTATAAACTTAAATGGTTTCACATGTGACAGCAATTTATATAACAGTGTGTAAAAATCAGTCATATACAAGTAACAATTACTGTTAAGAAGTGTTACAATATACAAGTAACACTTATACATTGATTTTATTCAGTAAGTTGATCTTATCTCTAGTGGACATAAAACTTTTAACACACTCTCACCCTGAAACATATACATCTCGAGGCATGGAAGTAGATATTAATGGATAGTCCATTCGCGGGCTGATAACGAGTGAAACAATAAACCCAACAAATAACAAATTTTGCTAGGATAAGTTCTAACTCATTACTCTTATACCATGTCAAGAAGTAGAGTTTAACCTAACTCAATCTTACAAAATTGATTTGTAAGATAAGGTTTATACATTTATATATTGTAGGTTGGCCTTATTTAAGGTCAATGTAAGTGTTCCAACAACAACTACTTAGATTTAATTTGAAGAAAACAAAACTAATAAAAGTATTATTAAAGAGAACGGTTGATTGGTTAATATTTAAGGTAGTTGTGTGTTGAAGTCAAGATTGTTATTAAAATAGAAAAATTTACCTCAATTGATTACATGATGGTTAGGTTTGGTCTTAGAAGCAAAGCATGTAAGGGGTATGGTGTGATGGTAAAGTTGTGTGCATGATTTAAATTATGAAGAGAAGTTAAAAGATGCTTAAATTGATGAGCAGTGGTTCCTAGGGCTTCCCTTATCTTAAGTCATTTTTGGAGACTTTGGTGTCCCCTACCTCCTTGCCAATGAAGTCAATTATTGACACAAGAGACAGAAAGATACCTTTCCTAAGCAAAATCTTGCACCATAATTAGTCCCTGTTTACTCTGATATATCGTTAGGGGGTCCCATTTGATGGAGAAAGAAATCTACAATTTCTTCATATATGTGCTATCTATGCTACTTTGCTGTTATGTTATGTCTGTATTAGCAATGCAATTTCTTAATATTGATGAGGGAGACTTCATACCAGTGTAGGTTTAAGTAGTGTTTTAAAAAATTTAAGGAATGGTTCAGAGATATAATTAGACAAAAAAAATAGACATGCACGCTGAATATATAAAGAAAGAAAAACTATGACATTTTGGTGTTTATATGGTGTAAAGTACTAAGACAAGTTAGAAGATTAGATAGCCTTGTTTAAATGAATCTCTTTCTCTTTTCTTGGGGTGGTTTTTCTGATTTATTGTTTTGTTGTTTTGTTTAAAATGATTGTTTCTTATCTTCTTTTCACTTCTGTAATTTTCTCTCAGCATCTTGTAAAGTTTTCTTCAGCTGTCAAAACCGTTAAAATGAATAAGTTAAACTGTACAACATGGTTTTGTTACATTTTTTTGACATGTTTAACTCTTTTGCTCACAATATAAATGTAATATCATAATTTAATTCAAGTATTGAGTTCTGATGCAGTCAGTTAAGTAAGAAAAAGTACCTTTTTCCGCATAGTACTTTATCTAATCTTAATAAATTTTGTAGGTGAGTCGTTTCTACGTAAGAGTGGTCACCTTAGTAAAGAACTCCCATGAAAACATTTAACTGGTTTTGATCAAATAATATTACACATTTTTTAACCAAAAACTTGAAAACATTGAGTTTGTTATTGCGTTGTTTTTTAGGAATTCAAGTGAATTTAAGTTCCACATTGGCTAGTAGAGCATTATATAAGAATAAAGATCTATAAATCCATTGTTTAAGGTTTTGGGTTAAGAGTGGTGTCAATTCCTTATGTGGTTGAACTCAGTCTCATTGGTGTTGTTTCTCTCCAGTAAAACCCCCTCCTTATAAACCTAATATTGTTGTTTTTACCCATTACTTCAAAACATTAAGTCTATGAATCTTTTATCTTATATGGTGTTTAACTACCTTATAGAAGATATAGACTCATACTTGAATTATTCCTAAAAATATCTTACATAAATATAAAAATAGCATATAACAATAATAATAATAATAAAAAAAAATGATGAACAGATCATAACCAACTATGTTTACATCACCTTGTGAAAATAACTATGTCAACAACTTTACCTCCACTAGGTTTAAATAACAGTCTAAAACATTTAATATTAGGGTCAATATCCCTCAAAGATTCCACTGTCCTATAGGAAATTATAGTTGCAGTTATGAAAAAGATACCAGATTGGATGATAAAGATTCTCAGTTTTGAAAAATACCCTTTGGTAGAAATGTTCATATATGCCATTGGACAGGGTTATTTTGGTAATTTACAGAGCTTCCCAATGGCCACTTGATCACTTGATCCCCACTGTGACACTCTGTCTCCAATATATGATTCAATGTCTGTTGAGTGTCAAGCTTTTGGAACGTTTTGGTTATTTTTCTTTTCCCTTTTGGCCAAAAGAAACTGCACCTTTCACGCCTCAGTATCATTCGTCTTCAGTTTTTTAATTTGCAGAGTATGGACCTCAACCAACATAATTGCACGTTAGGGATTTGAAAAAGAAAAAAAAAAGTTACTTTAGCAGTTGGAGTAAGTTAAAAGCTTCTAAATTGTCCAAAACGAGCTTAAATCAATGAATTTTAAAAGTGGGTTTCTTCTTAAGAATTTTCCCAGTGACCTTACTTGTCAGGACATGTTTAGCACTTAAACTCCCATTTGATTCAACAGAAGGAACCTTCTCTGTTAGGTCTTTGGCTCAAAGCCAAGTAAGGAAGAAAATGGTAAATAAGACCATACACACATGTAATGAGAAGCTATAAGGTTGGCTTAGTAATAAAAATTGGAAAGAAAGGTAATTAAAACTATTCTCAACCAAAAACTTTAAGTCAATGAGTTTATGAATCTTTATTTTTATATAATATTTTACTTTCTTATTTCAATTCAATGTGAGACTTATACTCATACTTAAATTTCTAGCAGTATGAAAAATGTTGTAGATTCAACTCTTCTACCGACAAAACTAACATCTAACATTTACCCGATATAAAGAAAAACACACAATTTATGAAATGAGTATACTAGGGGTGGGCAAAAGATTTAATTTTCTTGATCCAATCCACTTTTGCTCCAATCCACTCCATTTATAATCCATTTTATTAAAAATCTAATCCATTTAAAATCCATTTAATGGATATGGATTCCAATCTAATTTACATTTTAT